>Ga0138256_10003282_pt1 | contig 17233 bp, 13 predicted proteins | sample KNB2016incub_MG_FD_105486 | JGI IMG/M metagenome (GOLD analysis project Ga0138256, IMG submission 105486) | Active sludge microbial communities from wastewater in Klosterneuburg, Austria - KNB2014incub_MG | ecosystem: Engineered > WWTP > Activated sludge > Unclassified | place: Austria... | reverse complement strand
GATTTTAATTTGCCTTACGAATCAAAAAACTTAAAACACATTAAAGCAAATTTTAACCATGCCTTTAATGAAAAAGGAAATGGGTTTCGGGAAACTTGGTTTTGGAATATTCCGTTACTTTCACTCGATCATATTTGGGTTTCAAAAGATTTAAAAATTCTTAAAACCCAAAAAATAAATACTTTTAAATCCGATCATACGATACTTAAAACCTACATCCGAAACTAATTTTCAAACCTAATTTTTAGTCAAATTTTATAAATGAAAGAGAAACAATAATATGCTGTATTCAATAACAATGAAAGAAATTTTATATTTTTGGAACAGTAATTGTAATTCCTTGCATAAACAAAATAGGTGTTATAAAAAAAGCACATTACAATTACCCAAATAAAAATGAAGAAGACACTACTTATACTAACGGCAATATTTATTGCGCAAATAGCTTTTTCACAGCAAGAAACGGCATTTGGCGAAGGCGAATGGATTAAGTTTAAAATGAGCTATAGCGGCTTTTTAAAAGCAGGAACCGCCACACTTACTGTAAACGAAACAAAATACAACGGCAAAGATGTTTACCACGTAGTTGGTAAAGGTTGGACATCGGGCATGATAAAATGGTTTTTTAAAGTGAAAGATCGTTATGAAAGCTATTTAGATATGAAAGCTTTGGTGCCTTATAAATTTATTAGGAATATTGATGAAGGTGGTTACACAAAAGACATCGAAATCGATTTTAACCAAAGTGCAAACAAAGCGTTGGTGAACGACAAAAAAAATAATACTAAAAAAGAGTTTACCACACCCGCTAATATTCAAGATATGGTGTCAACGTATTATTATTTGCGGAACACTATCGACATCAATAAACTGAAAGTTGGTGATGAATTTAGAACTAATATGTTTTTTGATGAAGAAAGTTATGGTTTTAAACTGCAATATTTAGGTGATGAAGTAATTGAAACCGATTTTGGTAAAGTAGAAGCACTAAAATTTAGGCCCTATGTGATGGCAGGACGAGTGTTTAAAGAAGAAGAAAGCTTAACGCTTTGGGTTTCAAAAGACAAAAATAAGCTGCCTTTACGCCTTAAGGCCGATTTGAGAATAGGGTCGTTACGCGCCGATTTAGAAGCATTCAAAGGATTAAAACATCCTTTTAAAATCGTGGTTAAAAATTAGGTGTTTAAATTTCTCAAGAACTGAAAACTTGTTCTTTCAGACATTCCAAAGATGAAACTATTTCTTCTGAAAAATACCTTTTAGCTATTGTATTGTTTATTCGTTTGGAAGTATTAATTACCAATCAAAAAAAGTTACACATTAACAGTTTTTGAAGAAAAACATACGTTCGAATTCATTAAATTTGAAAAATTTTGTAGCACAATCAATCTGAGCTCAAAATTTTATAAACTTTTAAACGTAGTTTTAGAAATTAAAACACCAAAAAAGTTCATGTGTCATCTTGATTATTCAATTTTACGAAATAGGAATTGGCATGTTTTAAATAGAAAATTATTATTTAATGTCGGTGAAAAACTGCCGATAAAACAGGAAGAAGTGAATGGGTAAAATACATGAATCCAAAGAGTCGGGAAAGAGAATTAGTTCCAGATTTATGGATTACGCGAGAAACAGAGGAATGTGGAACAACTGCTTAATATTAGTATTAATGGTTTTTGTTAGCTGTAAACAAAATGAAAAACCCGTAGCCGAAGTTGTAATAGAAAAACCTGCCGATATTTATGAATTCGGTTTTAACCTAAGTGATTTTGTTGTAAAAAGAGATACCATTAGAAGCGGTGACAGCTTTGGCGCCATCTTAGATCGTTATAAAATAGATTACACAAAAATATTTTCAATAGCAGAAAAAGCTAAGGATACGTTTGATATAAGAAGACTTCAAATAGGCAAACCTTACACCATGTTGTGTTCAAAAGATTCCTTGCAAACCCCAAAAACTTTTATTTATCAGCCAAATCAGGAGGAATATGTGGTCATCAGTTTTCATGATTCTATTCATGCGTACACCAGCAGAAAACCTATTAAATATGTTGAAAAAACCGTAACGGGTGTTATAAACAGCAGTATTTCTCAAACTTTAGACCAAAAAGGTATTAGTCCCATTTTGACCAATATGTTGGCTGAACAAATATATGCGTGGACACTTGATTTTACACGGTTTCAAAAAGGCGATTCGTTTAAAGTTATTTATACTGAAAAATATATTGACGACACTATTTATGGAGGTATTCAACACGTTAAGGCAGCTTTTTTCAATCATAAAAACACGCCATATTATGCGTTTAGGTTTGAAACAGATACCGTAAAACACGTTTACGAATATTACAACGAAGCTGCCAAAGATTTACGACGCGCCTTCCTAAAAGCACCTGTTCAATTTAGTAGAATTTCATCCAAATACAACTTAAATAGGCGGATTGCTTATTATGGTTTTGCACTTCGCCCGCATAAAGGCACCGATTTCGCAGCTCCCATTGGAACGCCTATTATGGCAACTGCAAATGGTACTGTAACCGAGTCTAGGTATAAAGGCGGTAACGGTAATTACGTAAAAATTAGGCACAATGCCACTTACGAAACGCAATATTTGCACATGCAACGGCGAAAGGTTAACGTTGGAGAACGCGTTAAACAAGGCGACGTTATTGGTTGGATAGGAATGACTGGCAATACAGGTGGCCCACACGTTTGCTACCGTTTTTGGAAAAACGGAAGTCAAATTGATCCATTAAAGGAAAAACTATCAAATTCAGAACCTATTGCTGATGCTCTAAAACCAACATATTTAGCGTTTATTAAACCACTTAAATTACAGTTAGATGGTTTACCTATTTTTGATGATTCAAAAGAAAAAGAGGTTAAAAATACGATAACTCAAAAAAAATAAAATATGGCACTACCAACTATCAATCCAACAACCACAAATGCTTGGAAAAAACTTCAAGAGCATTATAATAAAATCAATAAAGTGCACATGAAAGATTTGTTTGCCGAAGATGCAACGCGCGCAAACAAACTTACCATAAAATGGGACGATTTTTATGTCGATTTTTCAAAAAACCGGATTACTGAAGAAACCTTAAAGTATTTATTGGAGTTGGCAGATGAGGTTAAACTGAAAGATGCCATTAAAAGTCAATTTTCTGGTGAAATTATCAATCAAACCGAAGATCGTGCCGTTTTACATACCGCTTTGCGCGCACCAAAAACTGCCGATTTCAAGGTAGATGGTGTTAATGTTATGTCAGAAATTTATGAGGTTAAGCAAAAAATAGAAGGTTTTACAAACGACGTTGTAAATGGCAATATAAAAGGCTTTACTGGAAAAGCATTTACCGATGTAGTGAATATTGGTATTGGTGGTTCCGATTTAGGTCCTGCCATGGTTGTAGATGCGCTTCAATACTATAAAAACCATTTAACAACACATTTTGTTAGCAATGTTGATGGCGACCATGTAAACGAAGTTATTAAAAAACTAAATCCTGAAACGACGCTGTTCGTAATCGTTTCAAAAACTTTTACTACACAGGAAACACTTTCAAACGCAAACACTTTAAAAGCATGGTTTTTAAAATCGGGTGATGAAGCCGCTATCGCAAAACACTTTGTGGCAGTTTCAACCAATATTAAAAACGTAAAAGCATTTGGTATCGATGAAAACAACATTTTCCCAATGTGGGATTGGGTTGGAGGTCGTTTTTCATTATGGAGCGCTGTTGGTTTAACCATAAGTTTGGCAGTTGGTTACAAAAACTTTGATAGCTTATTATATGGAGCTAACAAAATGGACGAACATTTTAAAAATGAAGATTTCAAAACAAATATTCCTGTTGTTTTAGCATTACTTACTGTTTGGTACAATAATTTTTTTAATGTTGAAAGCGAAGCTGTTATTCCTTATTCTCAATACCTAAACCAGTTTGCTACCTATTTGCAACAAGGTATTATGGAAAGCAATGGTAAAAGTGTTGACAGAAATGGAAACACTATTGATTACCAAACGGGAACCATTATTTGGGGAGAACCAGGAACCAATGCGCAACATGCCTTTTTTCAATTAATACACCAAGGAACAAAATTAATTCCTGCTGATTTTATTGGATTTGCAACGGCACTGCACGGAAATAAAGACCATCAAGACAAATTAATGTCAAACTTTTTTGCACAAACTGAAGCTTTAATGAATGGTAAAACCGAAGCAGAAGTAAAAGCTGAAGGTGCTTCCGCGGAACTCGTGCCATTTAAGGTGTTTCAAGGCAATAAACCAACAAATACCATTTTTATAAACAAACTCACACCAGAAAGTTTAGGAAAATTAATTGCGATGTACGAACATAAAATATTTGTACAAGGTATTGTTTGGAACATTTTTAGTTACGACCAGTTCGGTGTTGAATTAGGCAAGCAATTAGCCAACAAAATTTTACAAGAATTTAATAGTGATGCCTCTGTAAATCATGACGCATCTACTTTAAATTTGTTAAATTATTATAAGCGTTTTTAATAAAATAACCAATTAATTAGGGTTGTTATAATTCAACAATAAAAAAGGTCTAGGTTTCTTTAAAATCATTTAATTCATAAAGATGCCTTAAAAATAAAACCGCTTCATTCTGACAACTGTTGGAGGAAGCGGTTTTTTATGTTTTTAATTATTACATTTGCTTTTTAAATTTTAAAACCTATAAATCATGTACGAAACTGTAAAAAACTTGCACTCATATTGGGCATATCTTGTGCTTTTAATTTTAATTATCGCTGTTGTAAATGCTTTAATAAAAGTGTTTGGTGATAAAGAATATGATGCTAAAGATTTTAGGATAGCATTATTTACATTAATTGTATCGCACATTCAATTGCTAATAGGTTTGGTACTTTATTTTGTATCACCACGATTCGAGTTATGGGGTGAAATGGGAGGCGAAGTTATGAAAAACGCAGTTGCACGTTTATATTTAGTTGAGCATCCGTTGGTAAACATTATTGCCATTGCACTTATTACAATTGGGTATTCAAAACATAAAAAGAAGTTAACTTCAAAAGCAAAATTAAAGCCTATTGCTATTTTTTATACGCTTGCATTGGTACTATTTTTATCAAGAATTCCGTGGAGTACGTGGTTAAATCTTTAAATCACCGAATTATCCATTAGTCTTATTATAAAATATTTAACCCCGCTAGGTTTTTTAAAACACTTAGCGGGGTTTTTGTTTTTAATCAGTGAATTTTTATCGTTAATTCAGGATGTTAATTAACTTCTTTTACAAGATAAACATATACCGGAAAATGGTCGCTAAAACCATCGGTAAATCCACTGTACGACCAACTTCTAAATGGATAACCTTTATATTGACCGGTTTTTTGGGTTAAAAAGTTTTCATTATAAATACCCGCTTTAAAAAACCGATAAGATGAATAATCTTTTTCCAGTAGCGGTTGTGTAAACATTATTTGGTCGAATAAGCTCCAAGCATCTCGGTAGGCTGTTGTGCCTATACCATCTTTAAAATAGTTCTCATAAGGGTTGTAAATGCCTTTAAGCGCTACTTTTTCTTTGTCTCTCTCTGTTTTTAAAACTTTTTTAACGCTTTCGTTTGTGGGGTCGTCATTCAAATCGCCCATAATAAAAATCTTTGCGTATGGGTCAATTACCTGCAACGAATCCACTAAGCGTTTTGTTAGTTTTGCTGCCGCTACACGTTTGGGTCTGCTTCGGGATTCACCGCCACTTCTAGAAGGCCAATGGTTTACAATTACATGAATTAGGTCGCCATCCAACTCACCACTCACCAATAGTTGGTCGCGAGTATAAACGCGCTTTCTGGTCTGGTCATCATAAATCTTCAATTCATGGCTGCTTGTTGAAATGGGTGTGAATAATTTTTTCTGGTACAACAAGGCCACATCAATACCTCTGGCATCTGGTGAATGGTAGTGCACGATGCCATAATTTTTATCGCGCAGCAACGTATCGTTTACAACATCTTCTAAAACTTCTCTATTTTCAACCTCTGAAACGCCAATAACAGCAGGTGAATTATTGGTGTCTTTTAACCCGATTTCCGCAATAACACGCGCCATATTTTTTACTTTCTTTTTATAAGCAGCGCCACGATTGATTGTAAGTTCCATAATGGGGCTAGCTTCATCAAACTTGGTGAGGTCGTTAATTGTATCGAATAAATTTTCTAGATTATAAAAAGCAATTGTATGTATTTTAAATAGTTTTTTTTCTTGTGCGTTCGTTTTGGTAAGGCAGCATAAGAACAAAACTAAAAGTGCGAATTTTAATGTTTTCATTATTGAAATATTATGTTAGTGTTATTTCGGTTACAAAATATAAATCAAAAGTAAATATTAATTATAAATAATGTAAATTTGTAATCATTAAATTAATATTATTTAATGGCATTTAAACATATAACTTGATATTTAAGCATGAAAAAAACATTACTTATTTCTTTATTCGGAATGTTTTCAATTTTTACGGCTTTTGCACAACAAACCATCATCAAAGGTAGTGTAAAAGATGGGATTTCTTTTGAGCCCCTTCCGGAGGTTTCCGTAACAATTGAAGAAACAAAACAAACTGCCACAACAGATGCAAGAGGTGCTTTTGTGTTTTCGGCAAATGTGCCTTTGGGCGAACAGGTTTTAAGGATTTCAAAAGTGGGCTATGTTACAAAACGCTATCCCATAATTGTTAATGAATCCAGAACGGTCAATATTACCGATATGACCTTGGAACTTGACACGGCTAGTTCACAAGATTTATTTACCATCACACTTTCTGACGATGAGCTGAATGATGATACCAGCGGTTCGGATAATATTTCCGGATTATTATCGTCCTCGTTAGATGTGTTCCAGCGTACTGCGGCTTTCGAGTTTAGTTCCTCATTTTTTAGAATGAGAGGATTGGATTCAGAAAACGGTTCGGTATTGATTAATGGCATCGAAATGAACAAAATTTACGATGGGCGACCACAATGGAGCGACTGGGGCGGTTTAAACGACATGCTTAGAAACCAAGAGCTAACCTCAGGATTAACGCCATCGGCATATAATTTTGGCGGAGTTTTAGGAACTACTAACATGAATACGCGTGCTTCTTTATTCCGCAAAGGCGGACAAATAACGTATTCATCTTCAAACAGAAGTTATACAAATAGAGCAATGGCAAGTTATGCAACTGGCTTAATGAAAGATGGTTGGTCCATGGCATTTATGCTTTCGCGGCGTTGGGGAAATGAAGGCTATCAAGACGCCACGTTTTATGACGCCAATTCATTTTTTGCTTCCATTGAAAAGAAATTTGGCAAAAAACATAGTTTAAGTTTTACCTCAATTTATGCACCCAACCGACGCGGAAAAGCATCACCAAATACGCAAGAAGTTTACGATTTAAAAGGTATCAAGTATAATGATTATTGGGGTTATCAAGATGGAAACAAACGCAATTCACGTGTTAAAGAAATTGATGAGCCTGTTTTAATGCTTAACCATTACTGGGATATTTCAAGCAAAACAACTTTAAATACCAATGTTGGGTACCAATTTGGGAGTATAGGAAATAGCCGTTTGGATTATGGCGGAGGTGCCAACCCAAGTCCAACGTATTACCAAAAGCTACCAAGTTATTTTATTTCAGACCCCGATGGGCCTGACAATGCAGGTGCTTACCTAGCGGAACAGGAATTTTTAAACAACGGCCAAATTGATTGGAGCCGAATTTATGATGCCAACCTTACCAATAATGCATCTGGAACAACGGCTGCTTATGCGTTGTATGAAGACCGTAATGATGATAAGCAACTTACGGTAAATTCTATTTTAAATACCGAAATTAATCAGCACATTCAGTTAAATGCATCCGTTAATTATAAAACGTTGAAGTCTGAAAACTTTGCCGAAATCATGGATGTTTTAGGATCAAATACGGGTATTTTAAATGTAGATTCATTTGATAATTATCAGTATAATACTCAAAATCCAAACACTATTGTGGGTGAAGGTGATAAATACCGATACAATTATAATTTGTATGCCGATGTTATTTCGGGTTATGCACAAGGATTATTCAAGTTCAATAAAGTCGATTTTTACCTTTCGGGTAGTGTAACCAATTCAACTTACCAACGTGAAGGATTATGGGAACACAGCCGTTTTCCGGGCGATTTATCATTGGGTAAAGGCAAAGAACTAACCTTTACTGGTTATGGTGCTAAAGCAGGGTTTACCTATAAAATAACAGGAAAACATCTGTTTGATGTCAATGCGGGTTATATAACCAAAGCACCAACATTACGCAATACGTTTTCAAATTCACGGGAAAACCAAAATGTTGTGCAAAATATTAGTGAAGAAAAAATAAGTGCTATCGATGCTAGTTATATTTTTCGTTCACCCATTGTAAAAGCAAAATTAACAGGATATTATTCTAAAGTTGAAGATGCTAATGAAGTTGGATTTTATTTTGCCGATGGTTTAAGCGGTGAAGATATTGAAGGCAACGATACATCGGCATTTGTTCAAGAAGTACTTCAAGGTATCAATAAAAAGAATATAGGTGCCGAATTAGGTATTGAAGCTCAGGTAACGCCAACCATCAAATTAAAAGGCGCTGCTTCTGTGGGTCAATATACGTATGATAACAACCCAAATTTGTATTTAACTTCAGCAAGTTTTAATTCACCAGGTGGTTCTATTTCTTATGGAGAAGCCAATTTAAAAGATTACAAAGTAGCTGGTGGACCACAACGTGCTTATTCGGTTGGTTTTGAGTATCGCGACCCCGATTATTGGTGGTTTGCAGCAACAGCCAACTTTTTTACCAATACTTATTTAGACGTTAATTCATTAACACGAACTAAAAACTTTTATTTGGATTCTGACGGATTGCCATTTAACGATTACGATGAAACCATTGCGAGAAAACTTCTAAAACAAGAGAAATTTGATGATTACATGGTGATAAACTTAGTAGGTGGAAAATCGTGGCGCATAGGCGATAAATATATTGGCTTTATTGCCAGCATAGGAAACCTTTTGGATAAAGAATATAGAACAGGTGGTTTTGAACAAGGCAGAAACGCCAATTATCGCGAGTTAAGAGACGATAATGCAAACCCAACACGCGTATTTGGAAATAAATACTGGTATGGTCGTGGCGCTAATTACTTTGTTAACATGTACCTAAGATTTTAAAAAAAGAATTATGAAAAAAAATATTATATTTAAAATGATGAGAACAACTAAAATAGGAATGCTACTACTTGTTATGGTAGCAAGTTTTACTTTCACCGCGTGTGTGGAAGATGACGATTATACCATACCTAGCAGTTTAGGAAACGAAGAAAATGGCAAATTACAAACCTTGTTAAGCAACGCAACGGAAGTATCATTTGCCGACGTGAAAGCTATGAACAAATCTGGTGCTTTTATTGAAGCGATAGCAACCAATATTTATGTAAAAGGCTATGTGTCATCATCCGATCAAACGGGTAATTTTTTCAAGGAATTCTATATTCAAGATAGCCCAACCAATCCAACCTCAGGTTTAAAAGTGATATTAAATAGGGTTGAGACCTATAACCAATTCAATTTAGGGCGCGAAGTTTATATAAACCTAAAAGGATTATTTATCGGTGAAGAACGTGTGGGCAATGGCGTTACTACCATTGGTGGCGGAACTGAAACGGACCAATACGGAACTACCGTAGTAAGTTTAAACGAAAACCAAATTAAATTAAACGTTCTCAGGTCGGAAAATACGATGGAAATAACACCGCTATCTCTTAAATTCTCCGAAATTACTGCTGCTCATGTTGGAATATTAGTAAGCGTAAATAATGTTGAGTTTTCTAATGATTTAGCTGGTAAACGCTATTTCGACCCTATTCAAGTATTTGATACACAAAGAATTTTGCAAGCATGTGGCGGTTTCAATTACACGCAGTTCAAATTAGAAACCAGTTCGTTTGCTAGTTTTAAAGATGAATTATTGCCCACAGGAAATGGTACTATTACCGCAGTTGTTAGTAAAACTTTTGATGGCGCTAGCTTAATATTAGCTTTAAATGCAACAAGTGATGTTAATTTTACTGATAGTAGATGCTCCTTGCTAAATGTAAACGACTTCAACACAATTATTAAAGAAGATTTTGAAACTTCCATAAATAACACCAATCTCGATTTTGTAGGTTGGAAAAACTTTGCACAGGCAGGTTCATGGCTTTGGAGAGAAAAAGTGTTCTCAGGAAATGGCTATGCTGAATTTAGCACTTTTGGTTCTGGTAGTGCATCAAACATTGCTTGGTTAATTAGCCCAGGCATCAATATGGATGCGCAAGCCAATGAATATTTAAACTTTAAATCGGCACAACACCATTTAGATTCGCCTGACAATAAATTAGAAGTATTTGTATCTACAAATTATGATGGTACAAATGTTTTAGCAGCTACTTGGATGCCAATTTCTGCTAGTTTAGCGTCGCAAAGTAATGCTTGGTATGAATTTGTCGATTCAGGTTTAATCAATCTATCGTCATATACAGGAACACTTTATGTCGCATTTAAAGTTACAGGTTCAGGCACCAATTTATTACTTGATGGTGCTTACCAAATTGATGATTTTAGTATCATTGCATCAAAATAAGGAGTAAACTATTTTAGCGCATTTTTTCAAGATGTGCTATATGGAAGCAAAAAAGCTGTTCTAAAATAACTAGGATAGCTTTTTGTTTTTTTAGAAATATTTACGGAAATTATAGGGTTTTTCAAGCAATAATTTTTTTCATAATTTTTCTATTTTGAAATTGTTTTGATCCAATTAATTTAAAATATTGAAATTATATGTAAATTGAAGCGATAAAATAACACACAATTAATTCTATAATAATATGAAATGGCAAGGTAGAAGACAAAGTTCTAATGTTGATGATCGCAGAGGTCAAAGTAGTGGTTCTGGGCAAGGAATAGGAGGTTTTAACCCTTCTTTATTAGGACCATTAGTTAAAATTCTTTTTTCAAAAGTAGGACTTTTTATCGTAGGCGGTTTTTTAGTGGTATCATTAATAATGGGTAAAAACCCACTAAGTTTAATTAGTCAGTTATTAAGCGGTGGTTCGCTACCAACTGAATCTTCTGCACCATACACGCCTACTGCAAAAGATCAAGAATTAGCCGATTTTAGTGCTACCATTTTAGCAAATACTGAAGATGTATGGAACAAACTTTTAAGCAATTATCGAGAACCAGAATTGGTGCTCTTTACAGGTTCTGTATCCTCTGCTTGTGGTTCTGCATCTAGTGCAACAGGCCCTTTTTATTGCCCGGGAGACGAAAAAGTGTATTTAGATTTAAGCTTTTTTGATGATATGGAACGTAATTTGAATGCGCCAGGCGATTTTGCTCAAGCATACGTAATTGCGCATGAAGTTGGGCATCATATCCAAAAAATAATGGGAACTTCCGATAAGATGAATCGCTTAAGAGGGCAAGTTAGCGAAACAGAATACAATAAATATTCAGTAATGTTAGAACTTCAAGCTGATTTTTATGCAGGTGTTTGGGCACACTATTCACAACAAATGACACAGATGATGGAATCTGGTGATTTGGAAGAGGCACTAAATGCCGCCAATGCCATTGGTGATGATCGTTTACAAAAGCAATCTAGCGGAAGAGTGGTTCCAGATTCTTTCACACATGGCACGTCTGCACAACGTATGCGTTGGTTTAAAAAAGGATTTGAAACTGGTGATATATCGCGAGGCGATACGTTTAGTGCTAGTTCTTTATAAAATTTTGAAATAGCATTTGTTTTGTTGCTTACTTTTTTTGCCACTAAGCGGAGCTTAGCGGTAGCGAGTTTTTTATTAAAATTACTACCCATTACCACAAAAAGATTTTTACTTTTATGACATCGAACGGAATGTTTATAAATTCTTAAAAAAATACTTAATCAGAAAACTTATTAACCCCAAATTAATATGCTAAATGAACAAGTTTTGAAAAGTTACTACACGGTTGAAGAGATAAAAAGACTTCCTAATAGTGAAATAATAAATAATATAAAATTTTTACTAGAAGATAAGATAAATAATTCTGCTTTTTCAGAAGGACAAATCATTTCTTGGAATAAATCCATCGATTTAATTAAAAGTGTTTTTGAAAAAAATAATAAATACTGGAATATAATTTTTGAATTCCTAATTCCACTTTCTAGCGGTAAACGTCCAGATATTTTATTAATTAATGGTGCTACAATTTTTCTTATTGAAGTAAAGAATAAAACGAACTACACAATTGCGGATTTAGACCAGATAAGTAATTATAAGCTTGAACTGGAATTTTATCATTCAACTGCGAGATTCTTTGATATCAAGCCAATATTACTATTACTTAAATCAGAAAGTATGATGGAAATGGATGGTGAAACAACTATTTTAAGCCCTGGCAACCTAAAATCTGTTTTAGTAAAAAATCATATTAATGATTTAATTGTGAATCCTGGTAGTTTAAATGACGGTATATTTAAGCCTATCCCCAGCATTTCTGAGTATGCAAAAAATATATTTGATAAAAAGGAAATAAAAAACATTGAAAAGACCTGTTTTATTAATTCAAGCTTAATAAATATTGAATTAGACAAAATAATAAATAATTCCAGAGAAAATAAAGAACATGCAATTGTGTTTATAAATGGCTTACCCGGTTCTGGGAAATCAGCTATAGGTTTAAAATGCTCATTTGACAACGACGGTTTATATTTAACCAAAAACAGGCAGTTTGCTGAGAATTTAGTTGATGAAATTGGTTGTAATTCTAGCATAAAATCAAGTCACAATTTCATGAGTGAATATGCTAAACAATACAAAGAGCCAAATTATAATGTTGTTGTTTTTGATGAAGCGCAACGGTTTTGGAATTCAGATAAAATGCATAAATATTTTAATGTTAAAACAAGTGAAAGTCAAACTGTTGTTAATTTGTTTGCCAATAAAGATTGGTGCGTTTTAATTGTTTTAGTTGGCAAAGGTCAGGAATTAGGCTGGGGCGAGTATGGTAATTTAAGTCAATGGTTTTATCCAATTATTGATGATGAAAATCAGTGGACAATTTATGGTTCTGTAGATTCTAAAAAAGACCTTGGATATTCTAGAAAATATAATTTTATTGAGAAAAATAATTTTGATTTAGTTACTTCTTTTAGAAATTTTAAAACTCCTGACTTGCCTATTTTTATTAACAATTTACTTGATTTTGAAGGTTGTTTAGATTCGGATTTGTTTAAAAAGTTGCAGAACAAGTACAGTGAAATTTCTAAAAACGGCTTTAAGATATACATTTCTCGTGATGAGAATAGAGCTTTAGATTATTGTAAAAGTAGATATAAAGACTACCCTAACTCATATTGCTATATTACATCTTCAGAAGGATATATTAATAACGAAGAAAACATTTCTATTGATAATAAGTTTTTGCATTATGACTTTACTACATCGAGCAAACTAAATATTAATCATTATTTTCATAAAAATGGGAAGTGTGACGATTATAATAATAACATAATTCCGTTAGACCAATTTAGTGCTATTGGATTTGAAACTCAGATGCCTATTATAGCTTGGGGCTTTGATTATTTATGGTATAAAGACAGGTGGAACTATGAGTTTTTAAAATATGTTACGGGAGGAACTGAATTTAGGCAAAACACTTATAGAATATTATTAACCAGAGGACGAGACGGTGTGATTTTATTTTTTCCTAAAGGATGGCAATTCGACAAAACATTTAATTTATTTAAAAGCTTAGGGGCAACTTCTATTTAAGTAAATAAAATTTAAAAAACACAAGTCCCCCGCTAGCGCTCGTTTGCAACGAGTGCTGTATCATTAAGCTGATAACTTGCAACAAGTAAATGTTTAGTGTAATTACATTTTTAGAATTTCAAAGAATTTACAAAAGAGATTTTTTTCAGCACTCGTTGCAAACAAGCGCTAGCAAAATGAATATGAAATTACTTAGCTGATAAATTGCGTTAGGGATAGTAGTGGAAAGCCCACAGCCCGAAGGAGCGAGGACTTGTAACAGATAGCCCGACCCTTTTTAGGGTAACGCCCAAATACAAATTAAAATCTTATTGGAAATTAATTTTGTTTTGTGCTAATTATAAACAGATTGCTTCGTCGTGCCTCCTCACAATGACGCATAAAAAAACCCCAAACTAAATACATAGTAAGGGGTTTTTTGTTATTTAATTTGATTACCATTTTTATCAAAAAAGTGGTATTCTAAATACGTGTAAGCATCTCTTGGTAAAATTTTAACCCATTTTTTGTGTTCAAAAAACCATTTTGAACGTGTTGATGGAAAACCTTTTGTTAAGAAGGCCGCTATAAAAGGATGTGTGTTTAAGGTCAGCTTTTTATAGTCTTTTTTAAATAGTGTTTCTAGGTCGTGGTTTATTTTGCTCACGATGCCTATTGGTGCTTCAACTTCAGAACCATCATTAACTTCATCCGGATTTTCTTCCTTAGTTTTAATGTTCATTTCTGGGCGAACGCGTTGTCTTGTAATTTGTATCAAACCAAATTTACTTGGTGGCAATATTTTGTGTTTTGCCCTGTCGTCGCTCATTTCATCGCGAAGGTGGTTAAACAGTTGTTGCCTATGTTCAGCACTTTTCATGTCAATAAAATCAACTACAATGATGCCGCCCATATCACGTAAACGTAATTGGCGTGCCATTTCGGTAGCTGCTATTATATTAACTTCTAATGCTGTATCCTCTTGGTTATTGGCTTTATTGGAACGGTTGCCGCTGTTTACGTCTATAACATGTAGTGCTTCGGTATGCTCAATAATGAGATACGCGCCTTTTGCCATGGAAACGGTTTTACCAAAGGAGGTTTTTATTTGTCTTTCAATCCCGAATTTTTCAAAAATAGGAACGTTAGACTGATACAATTTTACTATTGATTCTTTATTAGGTGCAATTTCGTGCACATAATCTTTAATTTGAATGTAAAGCGCTTCATCATCAACGTGAATTGCAGTAAAGGTGTCGTTAAAAATGTCTCGTAAAATTGACGAGGCTTTGTTCATTTCACCTAATACTTTACTGGGGTGATGGGCTTTGTTAAGTTTTTTACACATTGCGGTCCAACGACCTAGCAAATTTTGTAAATCTTTATCTAATTCGGCTACTTTTTTGCCTTGTGCTACGGTGCGTACAATAATGCCGAAACCTGGTGGCGTTATGCTTTTTACCAATCGTTTTAGGCGGTCTTTTTCTTCTTTGTCTTCTATTTTTTGTGAAATAGAAATACGGCTGGAAAAAGGCACTAAAACAATATATCTACCAGCAATAGAAAGCTCGGAGCTTATTCTAGGGCCTTTGGTTGATATGGGTTCTTTTACTACTTGTACCAATAGCGATTGATTTGATTTTAAGGCGTCAATAATTTTGCCGTCTTTATCAATATCTTTTTCAAATGGGAAATTTTTTAAAGTAAAATCTTTTAGTTTACCTGTGCTTACACTTTTTGTGAATTTTAAAAGGGAAGGCAGTTTTGGACCTAAATCTTGATAATGCAAAAATGCATCTTTTTCATGTCCTACATTTACAAATGCAGCATTTAGTCCAGGAACTGCTTTTCGTATTTTGGCTATAAACACATCGCCAACCGAAAAGTTGTTACTATCCTCATCCTTCTGTAATTCAATAAGTTTTCCATCTTTTAATAAGGCAAAATCAACATGCTCGGAACTAGATCGAATAATCAATTCTTTATCCATTAAGTTAATTTTTATCCATACTTTAAGATTAAAGTTAAAAGTTAAAAGTTGAAAGTTAAAAGTTTTAAAAAACTAATAACCAAAAACCAAAAACCAAAAACCAAAAACCAAATCGTACAGATGGATTATACATTATTTTTCACAGGATTTTTAATATCCGTGGAGTTCATAAAACACTAAAAAGTGTCTAAAAATTTAATGAACTCATTTCAAAGAACTTTTTAAAAGTCCCCTTCGGGGATTTAGGGGATTTAAAACCAAAAAAAGTAGTTAAATATAACTACTTTTAGGGTTTATTTTTTCTTTTTGTGACGGTTAGCGCGTGCACGTTTTTTACGTTTGTGCGTCGCTACCTTATGTCTCTTACGTTTTTTACCACTTGGCATAAATAGTGTCTTTTAAATTAATAATTTATTTGAATGTTTTATTTAACGTCCACATTTGTTTTAACGCCTTCAACAAAAACTTTTGCTGGCTTAAATGCAGGGATATTATGAGATGGAATTTTTATGGTAGTATTTTTTGAAATATTTCTACCTGTTTTTTCAGCTCTTGTTTTAATAATAAAGCTACCAAAACCTCTTAGGTACACATTATCACCACTTTCTAATGAAGATTTCACTTCTTCCATAAATGTCTCAACAGTTGCTTGAACATCACCTTTTTCAATTCCTAATTTATCAGAAATTTTTGCTACTATATCAGCCTTCGTCATTTTAATATATTTTTTTAAGTTACTATAAATTCTTAAAGGGATGCAAATATAGGAATTTAAAATTCAATATTTCAAACCTAATTCATTAAAATTTAAGATTATAAACGTTTATTTTTGTTTGCTGTATTTATTTAATTAATGAGATTCTCAAAAACACTAATTCATTGGTATTCAAACAACAAACGCATGCTTCCGTGGCGACAAACTAAAGACCCTTATTTTATTTGGTTGTCCGAAATTATTTTACAGCAAACACAAGTGGCTCAAGGCTTACCATATTATACGCGTTTTACCGAAAAATTCCCGACAGTTTTTCATTTAGCGAAGGCTGAAGAAGGTGATGTTTTAAAATTATGGCAAGGCTTAGGGTATTATTCTAGGGCAAGAAATTTACATGCTTCCGCAAAGTATATTTCAAACGATTTAAACGGAAAGTTTCCTAACACCTATAAAGACTTACTAAAATTAAAAGGCGTGGGCGATTATACGGCAAGCGCCATTGCTTCTATTTGTTTTAATGAACCTGCTGCGGTGGTTGATGGTAATGTGTACCGCGTATTGGCACGTTATTTTGGTATTGATACACCTATTAATTCATCAAAAGGAGCCAAGGAATTTAAAGAATTGGCGCAAACGGTGATTGATAAAAGCGACCCTGCAACCTTCAATCAGGCTATTATGGAGTTTGGT
>Ga0138256_10003281_pt1 | contig 17235 bp, 5 predicted proteins | sample KNB2016incub_MG_FD_105486 | JGI IMG/M metagenome (GOLD analysis project Ga0138256, IMG submission 105486) | Active sludge microbial communities from wastewater in Klosterneuburg, Austria - KNB2014incub_MG | ecosystem: Engineered > WWTP > Activated sludge > Unclassified | place: Austria... | reverse complement strand
TCGACCGCAAGGTAGCCGGGTTGGTGGCCGATCGGCAGGTCCAGGATCCGGCGATTCGCCGCCAAGTCGATCAGCGTGAGCGTGTTCGTGCCGCTGTTCGCAACGTAGCCGATGTGCGCGGCCAGGTCGAGGGCGATGTCGGTCGGCCGGTCGCGCAGTGGGATGTGCGCGAGGACGGTGAACGCCGTACCGCTTGCCGGGTCGATGTCCACGACGGTCACCTGCTGGGGCTGATCAACGGCGATGTAGGCCCGGTGCTGGTCGGAGTCAACCGTGAATCGGAGCGGCGGGCCTTCGACATCGAGCGAAGCGATCCGATCGCCGTTCGCGTCGAAAGCCGACAGCGTGCCGTCGCCCGTGTCGAGGACGAGCAGCACGCCGGTCGATCGGTCCAATCCTATCAGCATAGAGGGAGTGGTGCAGCAGCCGCCGGCGACGGAACCGAGGTACCGTTCAGACGCCGTGTCGAACACCGCGACGTCGAGGTCATCGTTGCGAACCACGTACAGCCTCCGGCGCGCCGGATCGACGGCCAGCGAACCGATCGCATTCGTGGCCGCGGGCACCATGATGTCATGGTGCACGTGCGTGTTGCCGTCCACCACGCGCACGCTCTTGGAGAAGCCTTGTGGGACATAGACCTTGTTGCCCGTCTCGTCGAGCGCGACGCCGCCGAGATAGCCTTCGGTCGGTATGCTGAAGAGCGGTCCGCCCATCGCATCGTCCGCGTCGAATACGGCGATGGCCATCGCATCGTCGGCCGAGGAGTAGAGTAGCCGCGACTGGGCGTTGACGGCCAGCACGCCGCTTCGGCTGTACGGATGGAAGTACGTATCGACAAGCCGGGGCGTACAGGCGCACCGACCGCCCCAACAGTCGATCCCGGAGGTCAGATACACGGCGATCACGAGCACGACGGCGAGCGTGATCTTGGCAACCAGCGTGCGTGGACGACGGGACGGGTTGAGCGTTGCCATTCGCCTTTGCAGATCCCCTCGGTGTGATCGGCGTCGCCGGCATCCCTCGACGATCCGATCCGGTGGTTCGAAGCTATACTCGCTGTGTCCTGCGCCCGTCAACCCGCCCTCAAGGCCTCGGGATGCCGCCCCCGCCCCCCCACCAGCGCCACAACCTCACCTTCTGCGTGCTGAACGGCGCCTTCTTTGGTCTGGCGATCGGCCTGGCGTCGTTCGTCTCCGTCATGCCCCTTTTCGTTCGCTCGATCTCGTCATCGGCGATCGCCCTCGCCCTCATCCCATGGCTCCAGCCCCTCGGCTGGCACGTCCCGCAGCTGCTGCTCGTGCGCCGCGTCGCCCGCCTTCATCGCTTCCACCCGGCCGTTCTGCGCGCCACGATCGTCGAGCGGCTGCCGTTCCTCGGCCTGGCCGTCCTCGCCCTCAGCCTGCCTTGGCTCCCCCGCCAGGTGGCCGTCGGCCTCACGTTGACCTTGCTCCTCGTGTTCGGCCTCGGCGGCGGACTCACCGCGCCGCCGTGGCAATCGCTCCTCGTACGGATGACGGAGTCCCGACGTCGCGGCGCGTTCATCGGCATCATGGTCGGCGCCGTGCAGCTGATGGCGGCGATCGGCGCGTGGTCGGCCGGGCGGATCCTCGAGCGCTTCCCGGATCGGATGGGCTTCGCGCTGTGCTTCGGCATCGGCACGGCGGCGCTGGTCGTGTCGTACGGCTTTCTGTCGCGCCTCCGCGAGCCGCTGCACCCCGCCGCACCCATGCCGGTCGTCGCTCGATCTGACGACCCCGACCCACTCGCCCCATCCGACGTCGCCGCCGCCGACCTGCCGAACGACCCTCCCCCGTCCATCCGCTCCGTCTGGCAGGCGGACCCCCACTTCCGCCGCTTCGTCGCGGCCCGATTGGCCAGTTGGTTCGCGCTCATGCCCGCCGCCTTTTTCGCCGTGGACGCCCAGGCACGCCTCGGCGCAACCCTGGCCGACATCGGCACATTCGGCGCGCTGTTCGCGCTCGTCCAGGTCGTCCTCAGCCCGGCGCTCGGCTGGCTTGCCGACAACGTCGGCCACCGGCGCGTGATGGCCGGCGGGGCCATCGCCGCGGGTGCGGCCGCGCTGCTGGCCGCCGTCGCCCCGACGCTGATGTGGATCGGCGCCGTCTTCATCCTGGCCGGCGCCGCGAACATCGCCCTCACGATGATCCCGCTCGTCTACATCCTCACGTTCGGCGATGCGCGCACCCGCCCGGCGTACATCGGACTCGGCCACAGCTTGGCCACGCCCGCGCTCGTCCTCGCACCGCTCATCGGCGGGGCGCTGGCGCGGGCGACGGACGGCTACGTGGCCTCGTACTCTCTGGCCGTGATCGCCGCCGCCGTGACGGCCGCGCTGCTCCTCGTCGACCGGCAGCTGACGCCGGGGCGACGGCCGCCGCGGGATGCGGTGGCGGCGGTGGGGGTGTAGCGGCGGCCTGTGGCCCACACCGTAACCAATCCCCCCTCGAAAACGTCCTCCCTGACGGGCGCAGTGTGCCGAGCGCACACCGCGGGGACAGGGAACCTTCGACAACCCACACACCCCTGGAGGGACACCCCATGCACCAGCGGCCACCGCTGGCCCTCGCCTGGCGCGCGCTCATGGCGCACGCAGTCGCGGGCCTTGTCGCCGTTACCGCCGTCGCCGTTTTCGCCTCCCCGCCGGCCGCGCAAGCCGTCGCGCCGCGCGCCGCGAACCTACGTGCGCAGGACGATTCCCCTGCGCAAGCCACCCCCGAGCCCGGCATGATCATCGTCCGCGGCGCCATCTACTACTCCGACCGCGCCAGCGACATGAACCATCCGGCCGCCGGGGTCAAGGTCGAGGTCTACGACAAGGACGAGGGCTTCCCGGTCACGTCGCAGCTGCTGGCGACGACCTATACGGACGAAGAGGGGCGCTACGCGTCCAAAGAAGTTCCCAACGTCGACCAGGACGGGGCGTCGCGCGAGGGGACGCAGGACATCTTCCTTAAGGTCTACACCGAGGGGAAGCAGGTTCGGCTCTTGCAGGCCGGTACGCCGCACAGCTACGTCTGGACGAGCTATGAGCTGAACGAGCGCTCGGGCAACCGCAAGAACGTGCCGGACGGTATCGTCGGCTTCCCGTCGCAGTACATCGCCGAGAAGGACCGCGAGATCGAGGCGATGTGGACGTTCGTCGACCTCGCGAGCGAGTGGTTCTTCCTGCGCGACGCCGCCGGCCGCGACCCGGGAACGGTGACGGCCTACTGGTCCGCCGCGAGCCAGGACGGCCCGCGCTTCGACCGCGCCGGCAAGACGCTCTACTTCCGCGACGAGGACGCCCGCAGCGGCGATCTCGTGCTGCGCTACGGCGCCTACGCCCTCTTGGACAGCCTGCTCGGCGACCAGGCGCCGGCCGGTTGGCAGGGCTGCTTCGACATCGCGCCGCCCGACATCCGCTTGAAGAGCGATCCGGCCTGTGCGCTGTTGCACGGCCTCGCGGCGTTCATCCCGATCGGCGTAAAGGCCGATCCGCGCTTCAGCACGCCCGCGCTCCGAACGATGGACCTCGATGCGGCCACCACCGGCACGCCGGACTGGGAGGACGGCGACACCGTCCCCGGACGGATCGCCGGCGCGTTCTGGGACCTGTTCGAGAAGGACGCCACGATGGACGGCACGGACGTCGGCAACGCGACGTTCAAGGAGGTCTTCGCCGTCGTCGATGCAAAGCACCCGGCCACGCTGAAGGACTGGTGGGAGGGCTGGAAGGAGATGGGCGGCGACGGCTGCCTGGCGATCGGCGCGCTCTATCAGAACACGATCAACTACAACACGCCGCCGGTCATCCAGCCGATCCCCGACGTCGTGCTCGAGGAGGACCAGACGGCCATCGTCGACCTCAAGAACTACGTCTCGGACGCCGACTGCGGCGATGACGCCCTGCGCTTCACGATGCTCGACGCCGGCGATCCGCTGGCCGGCGTCAAGCTCCTGCCGACGAACGTCATCAGCATCACGCCGGCCGCGCAGTGGTTCGGCTCGACGCGCGTGCGGATCGAGGTCTCCGACGGGCTCGTCAAGGCCGAGCTCTCGTTCAAGGTGATCGTGAACAGCATCAACGACTGTCCGAAGATCACGCCGCGCATCCCCGACCCGGCGCCGGCGCTGTGGGGCCAGATCATCGAGCTCAGCCTGCTCGGCAACGCCCAGGACACCGAGGATCCGCAGGACAAGCTCAGCTGGGATGTGGAGATCCCGCCGGACAAGGCCAAGGATGTGACCGTCACCGGCCGCGGCGGACAGCGCCTGGCGTTCCTCTTGAACGGCGGCATCAAGGAGAGCTACAGCCTGATCGTCACGCTCGTCGTGACGGACCGCGACGGCTGCAGCGCCCGCCAGGCGATCGCCCTCTACTGGTCGAACGACCGCAACACGCCGCCGTTCGTGGAGTACGACAAGCTGCGCCGCGAGTACGTGGCCCCCGTGAACACGACGATCACGGTCGACCTGACGGGCATGGCCACGGACAAGGAGGACCCGCCGCAGAACCTCGAGTGGTTCGTCCTGAACCCGGACGGCCTGCACGCCCAGGTGAACAAGACCGGCCGCCAGGTGATCGACTTCGAGCCCGACGTAGGTTTCGTCGGCAGCGACAATGCCGACCTCGAGGTCCAGGACTCCGGCGGTGCCCGTGCCACGGCCGGCATCACGCTCACGTGGCGCAGCCGGAACGAGGACGGAAACATCCCGCCCCGCATCCTGCGCGACAAGCTGCGCGGCATGACCGTCGCCCGCAACCAGCAGGCGTGCTACGACCTGACGTACAAGGCCGACGATCCGGACCACAACGTGCTCTCCTTGCGCTGGTTCGCCGAGCCGTACGACTCGGACAGCCTGTTCGTGGCGGCCCAGGGCACGCGCGAGCTCTGCTTCCGGTCCCGGACGAACTTCGTCGGCTGCCTCGAGGCGAAGGTCACCGTCAAGGACCCGCGCGACGGCCAGGACACGGCGGATCTTCGGACGTGCTGGCGGAAGGCGGACTTGTTCCTGCCGTTCACGGCGGTGTCGCGGCGGTAGGTTCGAAGAACTCCGAAGAATACGGTGATGTTCATCCAAGATCACGGTGATCTTCGGTCCGAATCACGGTGATCTGGCGCTCGATCTAGGTATGAAAGGACGGGGCCGGGTCGATTTCTCGACCCGGCCCCGCTGCTGCTGCGCTTCGATCCGTCTCGACGGGCCGGTTGGCCTACGGACGACGCGTTCGCGTCGCCCCTACGAGGCGAAGGCGTTACCGCCCTGCGCCCATTCGATCCTCTGTCCGCCTTACCGCCCCCCGAACCCCTCCGGCATCCCCGGGCAGCTCAGCGCGTCCTCGGGTGCGAAGAAGTCGAACACCGGGAACGCCTCGTAGCCCTTGCTCTCGTCGCCCGGTGCGTCCGTCGCGCCGCTCGTCGACCCGATCCGCTCGATCGCCGTCGCGCCCAGCCCGACGACATTCCGCTCGAAGTTGCCGCGCGCGTCGAACACGTCGTGCTCCCAGAACACCGCGCTGATCACGGCCGAGCCCAGGAAGCCCCGGTTGATGTTCCCGTACCCGTCCAGGTCGACGTAGTCCACCTGCTTCTCCGTGATCTTCTGGCAGATCTGGTCGATCAGCCCGTTCTGGTCGTAGATGAAGATCACGAAGTCCGTGAAGCCCGGCTTCGGCACCAGGTTCGTCACCGCGAACTCGCTCTTGATCCCGCGGTTGTACTTGGCGATCAGCGGCAGCGCCAGCACGGCCGCGCCGCTCGCCGTCCCGCCCGTCCCGCTGCCCAGCTGCCAGTCGTACAGCAGGCACTCGCTCTGCCCGTTGTAGGCGATGGCTTCCCGCCGCGTCGTCCGCGCCGGGTCGCTCCAGCGCTCCATCAGCATCACCGCCGTGATCGGCGGCGCCAGCACGTTCGGCCCGCCCGGCGTGATCCACTCCTGGCTCTCCGCCCGCGCGCTCCCCGCCCACATCCCCGGCAGGTTGGCGATCACCGGCAGGAAGAACGTCTGGCTGCCCCGCGGGCAGATCCAGTCCACCAGCGTCGTCACGATGTCGCCGCCGCGGTCAAGGAAGTACACCTTCACTTTGGCCGCCACCACCGCGCTCATGTTCTGGACTTGAATGGCCGAGTCCCAGCCCTGGTACTCACTGTACGTCAGCGGCAGGAAGCTCACCTGGTTGCCGTAGCTGAAGTTCAACGCATCGACGTCCGTCGGCACGCCGTTGTAGCTCGTGAAGTGGTTGGCGCCCATCGTGTCGACGATCACGCCCAGCGGCTGCGTGCTGCGGATCCAGGCGCTGCCCAGCCAGTCCGGGCCGATCACGCCGTTCGGGTCGAAGCACACCGTCTCGCCCGGCGCCAGGCTCAGCACGTCGCCGATCACCGCCCGCAGGCAGTCATCCTGGGCCTTGAACCAGATCTCGAGCGACGTGCACTCCGTCCCCGAGTTCTGGATGCAGACCTTGCTGTTCAACCCGCCCTTGGCCGCGAACACGAGCGGCGCGTAGTACATGAACGCCCCGCCCCGCGGGTCCCGCGCACCTTCCTGATCGCTCGACACGCCCGTGTACGCCGCGTGGTCCTTCAGATTGGCGTCCACTGCGTCCGGGCATGCCCGGTTCACCGTCACCGCCAGCGGCTCGCCCTGGTTCTTGGCGAAGTCCAGCACCACCTGGTGCAGCCCGCTCTGGTCCCACTCGCCGTAGTACGTCCCCTGGTAGCGGTACGCCTCGTCGAACGACGTCCACTGGTCCGCGCTGCCCGCAAACGTCAGCGCCTCCTCACAGACCACGTCCGCAAACCGGCGCAGGTTCCCCTGCTTGTTCCGGACCTGGTTGTTCGCGTTCGTCGAGTAGACCATCGCGCTCCGCGCCGCCGCCGGCAGCTGGCTGGCCATGAACGTCCACGCGCTCCCGGGCCGCAGCAGGCCGCTGCACTCCGCCTTCAGCGGTCCCGCCGACTGCGGCGGGCAGAAGCTCGGGTCGCCCCAGAACACCAACAGCGCCTTCGTGTCCTTCTCGCCGACGTTCTGCACCTGGATGATCGTCTCGCAGCCCTCGCCGCCGACCACCGGCAGCTGCAGCCGCCAGTCCACGCCCGCGCACGGCACGTCGACCGTGGCAATGTCGTCGTCCGTCACATCCTCGAGGCACGGCAGGTCCGTGCGGCCCGAGTTCACCGGGTTGCCGGTCACCGTCACGGTATCGATGATCCGCCCGCAGTCCCACTTCAGGAGCGCGTGGTCCACCGTCACCTTCCGGTTCACGGTCTCGCCCGGCTTCAGCGGTGTGTTCGGATCGGCACCCGACGTGATGGTGTCCGAGTAGATCTCCGTCGGCTCCATCGTCCGCGTGTCCAGTACGTCGGAGATGAAGATGTCGTCCAGGAACGTCGTCCCGGTGTTCGTGATCTCGAAGCAGAACGTGATCGGCTGCCCCGTCTGATTGAACACGCCCGCGTTCAGGTTCACGCCCGGGCACTTCCCGTCGAAGCTCACCGTCTTGATCACCTGGATGCGCGGGCACTCGATCGTCGTCAACGCGACGGCCGCGTTGTTCCCGCCGTTCGGATCCGCCGTCGGCGTCCGCGCCCCGCCGTCCACGCCCGGGAACGGCTGCCCGGCCGGCGGCCAGCCGCCGCCAAGTCCGCGCGGCGCGTCGTTGCGCCGCGTCTCGACGCGCGCCGTGTTCGCCGCCTGCTGGCCGCACGCCGCGTCCAGGCGCACCGTCGTCGTGATGCGAATCGTGATGGGCGCGCTGCCCGCGTTCACCCGGCCGAGCTCGTTCACGCCCGCGTTGTTCGGGTCGTTACCAACACGGATCGTGATCTGACCATCGTCGCGGATCTCGACCACCTGGCCGCGACTCACCGTCACGTTCACCAGCGCCGGATCCGCTACGACGAACCGCCACGGCAGCTGGTCGACGACGTACACATCCGCCGCGTCGCTCGGGCCGTTGTTCGTCACCGTCAGGTCGTAGGTGATCGTCCCGCCCGGCGCCACCGGGTCGCAGTTCAGGAAGCCGGCCGCGTCGTCCGCCTTCGTGATCGACAGGTCAGCCGCGGCGCGGATGAGCGTCAGCTCGCGGTTCAGGTTGTTGGCCCCGTTGAAGTCCGTCGTTGTCGTCGTGATCGTCGCCGACGTCTGAGCCAGGAAGCCCTTGTTCGTCGCCCCCGCGGGAATCGTGCCCGTGTTGTCCGCGTCCAGGACGTAGCCCGGGTCGATCCGCGTCACGAGGACGTACTGGAACACGTCGGCCGGGTTCAGCGTCCCGGTCCCCGCCGTCGGCACCACCTGCTCATTGCCCGCCAGGAACCGCGTCAGCGTGACCGTGTTCGGCCCCGTGAACGCGCACGTCACCTGGTCGTCCGGGTCGAGCGGCTCGCAGCGCAGGAACGTCTCGCCCAGGATCCCGGCCTGCTTGAGGTCCAACAGGTGCGTGATCCCGACGTTGCGCGCCACCGAAGGTCCGTTGTTGCCGAACGTCACGGTGTACGCCCGCTCGTTGCCGGCCAGCGCTTCCGTGATCGCCAGCGCCTGCGCCGCGCCGTCGGGCGACGCAGTGTCGGGCGACACAGTGTCGAGCGACGCAGTGTCGAGCGATGCTCCGTCATCCGACGCGGCAGCGGCGCTTCCGGCGCCGTAGTCCGCCAGATCGCCCAGCGCCACGAACACATCCGCCACCGCGTTCACCGTCGCGCTGGCGAAGAACGCGTTGATGCTCCCCACCGGACCGCAGTTCGAGCACGGGTCCCACGTGATCGGCCGCGTCGGTTCCACGCCCGGGATCGCCGGCGGTGGGCCTGGCGGGACGACGTTCGATCCACTGTGCAGCGCCGTGAACGTGGTCGCCAGCGGCGTTCCGGTCGGCACGGACGGGTCGACGAGGACGTAGACGTCGAACGTCTCGCGCGCCCCTGCCGTCATGTCGTCGAGGTCGCAGAACAGCAGCTGCTGGTTCACGTCGTCCGGCCGGCAGTCAGCCCCGACGGCGCGCAGGAACGTCACCGGCCCAGGCACCGGCGCGGTGGGCAGGTTCACCTGGATCGTCACGTTCCGGCCGTCCGACGGCCCGTTGTTCTGGACCTGGGCCTGGTAGCGCAGGATCTTGCCCGCCGTCACCTGGTTCGCCGTGTCCGTCACGATGAACTCGCGCAGCACGGCGTTGTAGGACGATACGACCTCGCCGACGGACGTCGGGTTTACGCCCATGTCGGCCGCCGCCAGCACGGTATTCTGCGTGAAGCGGTAGTTGTTCGAGTTGTCGATGTCGAATACATCGCTCGTCACGTACGCGTCGTTCTCCAGGATGGCGCCGGGCGCCAGACTGGCATCCGTGATCACCTCGAAGACGACCGTCACCGTGTCGCCTGGCAGCGAGCCGCCGGTCAGCAGCGTGCCCAGCCCGCACGTCAGCTTGTCCTGCACATCGCCCGGCGTGCCGGTATTGCATATGCCCGCCGGCAGCGCGACCGGCGGCGCGACCCCGGCCGGGTCCTTCGTCACCGTCAGGCTGCCCTGGTAGTAGCGAACCCCCGCCGGCAGCCGATCGGTCAGCACGACGTTTTCCGCCCTGCTCGGTCCGTTGTTCGTGACCGTGAGCGTGTACTGGATGCGCCGGCCCGCCGTCACGCGGATCGACACGAAGTAGTTCGGCGCCGTCGGGAAGGGTTGGCCTAGAATCGCGTTGTTGAAGATCAGCCCCGGCTGGTTGGTCTGCTGCTCTTCGGCGCTGGCCGCCTTAGTCAGCGACAGGTTCGAGACCGCCGTCACCGACATCGTGTCGATCGCCAGGTTGTTGGAGGTGTTCAGGTCCGGCGTCGCCGACGTGACGCGCACCGTGTTCGTCAGGTCGATCTGACCCTTGGCGACCAGACGGAACGACGCCCGCATCCGCCCTTGGCTCGTCGGGCTGACCGGGTCGAGCCGATTCGTCCTGAACGTCCCGATGTCCGACCCGAACTGCGTGCTGACGAGGTTGCCCGTGGTGCACGTGAACTGCGTGATGGCGCCGCCGCCCTGTGAGACGCTGAACGCGCACGACTGGATGCTCACATTGCTGCTGTTCAGCAGCGTGTCGCTGATGACGACGTTGCGCGCCACCGACGGGCCCAGGTTGTCCACGAAGATCGTGTAGGTGAAGATTTCGCCGGCCCGCACCGTGTCGTGCGGCTCCGAGAACTTCGTGACCCGCAGGTCCGCCAGCTCCTTGACGAGGTCGGTCTCGGTATCGCAGTTGTTCGTCAGGTCCGGGTCGATGAACGCGCCCGGCCGAATGCAGATCGTGTTCGCGATCGGCAGTTCGCCGTTCGGGCTCGCCACCACGAAGTCGGCGTCCACGATGAACGCCATCTGGAACGTCGTCGAGCCGAACGCCGCCACGTCGATGCCCACGCACGTCACCGTGCCCGGACCTTGGAGCGGCGTCGGCGAGCAGCCGGCCGTCACGCCCAGCAGCGCGTTCGCGTCGCCGGCCGCCGTCGAGGCCACGAACCTCACGTCCGCCGGCACGGTGTCGTCGAGGATCAGGTCCGCCAGCGGCACGCCGCTCGGGTTCCGGACCGTAATATCGCAGATCCACTGCTGGCCCGCGATGACGACGTCCGGATCCTGCGTCGGCGACCCGGCGATCGGCCGGGCGTAGCACGACTTCGTGATCGACAGGTCTATGAGGATGGCCTCGAACGCGCCGATGTCGAAGCCGAGGCCCTGCGGGCGCGGCACGCCGCGCTGATCGGTCGCCAGACCCTGGGCCGCGTCCGCGTTGTTGAACGCCGAGCTGTTCTGGTCGATCGCCATCGTCGGCGTGTTGCCTGGCGCGTTGATCTGCAGCGGACCGAGGCTGGGGTCCGCCGTCTGGGCGACGCCCGGGCACGCACCGGCGCCGCCCGAGTTGCTGCCGATCAGGTTGCCGCTGCCGTTCTTCGTGAGCGCGCCGCCGCCGCCGGGTTGGAACGCGGTGCACTCGCTCGCGCCGTTGCCGAACAGAATCGAGTTGCGGAGGTTGAACGTGGCGGTCTGGCCACTGTCGGTCCATATGCCGACCGCCCCGTCACTCTCGCCAGTGCCCGGAGCCGGCGTGACCCGGTTCTGGTTGAACGTCGCGTGGATGACGTTGAGGGTGCCGTTGCGGGACCAGATCGCCCCGCCGCCGCCCACACCGGACGATCCGGAGGCCGAGGCGCCTCTGGGTCCGGACACCGCGGTGTTGCCGAAGAAGGTACTGTTGCGCAACGTCACGTTGCCGCTGTCGCTGAAGATTGCGCCGCCGAGGCCGGAGCCGCCGCCGCCGCCGTCGAGCCCGCCGTTGCCGCCGATGCCGAAGAACCCACCCGTACCCGGTGTGCCGCCCCTGCCGCCGCGGGCGCCACCACCGGCACCGTAGCCGCCGGCGCCGCCATTGCTCGTGCCTGCCGCGCCCGCGACGCCGCCGCCGCCGCCGCCGCCGCCGAACCCGCCATTGCCGCCGTTGCCTCCGTTGCCCGAGGCACTGCCGCCGCCGCCGCCGCCGCCGCCGTAGTTGCCGGCGCCGCCCGCAGAGCCCGGTGATGGTACGCCGCCGCTGCCGCCGCCGCCGCCGCCGCCAGAACAGAAGCCGGCGTTGCCCGAAGAGCCCGGGTTGCCGCCCTTGCCGCCACAGTTGAAGCCGCCGTTGCCGCCGACGAGTAGGCTACCGTTGATACCGTTCAGCGCCGTGCCGCCGCCGCCGCCACCAGGCGTATCGTCAACGTTCCCACCGCGCCCCCGGGCGCCGCCGCCGCCGCCGCCGCCCGCGTAAATTGGAAAGCCAACGTCGTTGCCGCCGATCGACGTCGACGACATCCCGCCGCCTCCGCCGCCGCCGCTGTCACCGAGAATAGATAGGGTGCTGCCACCGGCGCCCCCGGTAGCGCTGTTCGCCTCGAACGTGCTGTTCTCGACCGTCAGGACGCCGTTGCGGACGTAGATCGCACCGCCGGCGCCCAGGCCGCCGCCGCCGCCGCCGCCGCCGCCGCCGCCGGGGCCGCCCTGGGCCATGAAGCCGCGGATGTGGAGGTTCTGGATCGTCAGGTTGCCCTGGGCGTGGGAGACCTCAAGGCCGACCTGCTGGTTCACCATGAACGCGCGGACGACGCCGACCGTCCCCGCCGTCCGCTCGAAGCGCGCCCCGTTGCCCTGGATCGTGATCGTCGACGTGACGGACGGCGTGGCCGTCAGGCCGGCCGGGTTGAACTGGTCTTGGACGACCCCGTTCTGGACGCCCGAGGCGACCGATCCGTTCGTCACATACACCGCACCGGCCGCCAGCACGATCGTGTCGGCGCCGCTGCCGGGCGTACAACCGGTGGTGATCTTCGGGCCGTTCAGGCTGTTCGGGTTGATCGCCACCGCCGCATCGAAGTTGGCGGCGAAGATCGCCTCCTGCAGCGAGCAGTCCGCGTCGTTGTTGACCTCTTGATCCAGCGTGTTCACCGTGATGATCGCGCCGAGCGCCTGCGCCTCCTGGACACTGTCCGGAGCGATCGCCTTGGCCTGGACGGCGTTCGTCGACGCCGAACCGGGTGCGCCGAGTGCGAGGAGCGCGAGGGCGCAGCAGAGCATCGCGATCGCGCGAATGCGATTCGCGGCCTTGTTGGCCAGGAACGAACCGGCAAGTGACAAGCGGGTCATGAAGCTGCTCCCTAGCGTGACGGCACGGCGGTCGAGTGCGTTTCGTCGACGTCGGCACTGCATTGAACTGCACTGAAGTTGACGCGCGACCGCAGGGCGGCACGCAACGCCGGCGCGGCGGACGCCGCGCTCGGTAAGTAAACGATGAGGATGGAGCTGTGGATACGGCAGCCGGGCTTAAGGAATGCTCATCTGCCTGTGGCGCACCGGCCGTCCACATCGGCGGACGGCGAAGACGGGCGATCAGAGCCGGATCGAGAGACCCGGCGACGTCCGAACGCTAACGCGGCAACTCGTACATCGTCCTCTCAACCTGCCTGTGGCCATGCGACTGCGTCGGGCGCTTCGGCCGGACGCTCCCTTCGGTGCTGCCCGTTCTAACGCGGCGTCGCCCACGGTGGATACGGTCACCCAGCCGTTGACGGGCGAGGCGGACGACGATCGTGGTCTCAAATCCCGAGAGACAGCTGCCCCGCCGCCCGCCGCCCATCCACCGTCACCCACCCCAGCGCCCGCGCGCCGACGCCAAGCCGCCCGAGCTGGTCTGGCGATCGCAGCCGACCCTCGCGACGAGCCGAGATCAGCACATCGGCAGCGACCGGACCGATGCCGGGCACCCGCAGCAGCTCATCGCGACCCGCGCGGTTCACCTCGATCGGAAAGCTGTCCGGATGCGCGCGCGCCCATGCCAGCTTCGGGTCGTCGTCCAGATCCAGGCGGTCGCCGGCCATCGGCAGCTCCTCCGCCGACCAGCCGTAGTCGCGCAGCAGGAAGTCCGCCTGGTACAGCCGCCGCTCACGGCGCGAATCCTCGGCCGGATGGCCGTCCAGCGGCGTGTCGGGCACCGGGCGAAACGCACTGTAGTAGACCCGCGACAATCCGAGCTCGCGATACAGCCGCTGTGTGACGCCCAGCAGATCGCGGTCCGACTCGCCCGCCGGCCCGACGACGAACTGCGTCGTGCGCGACACGCGCACCGGCTCGTCGCGCCCGGTCACGACGTTCCGACGCCGCAGTCGCCGCGCGTCGACGATCCTCTTCACGCGGCGCAGCGGCGCGAGGAGGTCGGCCGCCAGGTCCTTCGTCGATGTCAGCCGCGCGAGGTGCGCCGCTGTAGGCGCCTCGAGGTTCACGCTCACGCGGTCGGCGACGCTGAGCGCCGCCTCGATGGCAGCGTCGCTCGCGCCCGGCATCATCTTGAGGTGGAGGTAGCCGCTGTACTGGTAGCGTCGCCGCAAGATCTCGCCCGTCGCCACGATCTGCGCCATCGAGTGGTCGTCATGCCCGACTACGCCGCTGGACAGGAAGAGCGCCTGGATGCGCCCTGCCCGGTGCAGGCCGTCCGTCAACCGCGCCAGCTCGTCGGGCGTGAACGCCTCCCGCCGGAAGTTGCGGCCCGCCCGGAACGGGCAGTAGAAGCAGTCCTTGGCGCACGCGTTCGTCTGGAGCACCCGCAGCTGCGTCGTCGGGCCGCGCGGGCCGCTGATGCGCTGGATGTGGCGCGTGACGTCGCCGTGGCGGTAGCGGCGCTCGGCGCTGCGGTCAGCGGCGTTGGTCGACGAACCGCCGGACGATGCCGTCGTCGCCGAAGGCGAACCATCGGGCATCGGCTGACCGGACTGGGCGCAGAGGTCGAACTGCGCACCATCGGCCAAGATGTCGAGGCGGTCGGCGAGGTCGTTAGGCATCGCGCCAGTCTATGAACATCCGTTCTGCAATGCAAGCCCGCCTTCATCGCCAACCATCCTCCCCCTCCCCCAGACTTGGGGGAGGGGGTCGGGGGGAGAGGGCCTTAGGCGGCCCGCATCGCCCCCCCCTCCCTACGGCCACCCACTCCCCCCCACCGGCAGCCACACCCGCCCCCGCACCGCCCACCCAACCGCCGTCGCCGTCGCCGTCGGCCCCGGGACGGTGTCCAACGGCGCGCTCAACGCGGACGAGTTGCCTTCGGGGTCGGTGGCCAGGGCGGTGATGAACCGGAAGCGGAACGCCTGACTGGGCGTGAAGACCACGGTGCCGCCGTTGTCCGCCTTGGCGGCGCCTTCCATGGCCGCCGCCTCGTCGGCCGGATCGGAGTGGAACTGGACCTCGCACTGCGAGCACGTGCGGCCGACGATGCGCACGCCGGCCCAGCTCAGCTCCGGCGGTGGAACTCCGCCGTTCGCGCCGTTTATGACCGCAATCGCGGCGCCCGCATGGCTCGTGATCCGGTTGCGGAGCAGCGCGTTCTGCTCGGCCGTACGGCCCGCCACGCGGATGCCGCCCGCCCCGTTGCCCTGGACCAGGTTGTCCTCGATGCGGCTGCCCTTGGCCGGCGCGGCGATGTCGATCCCCCAGCCTTCGTTCGGCAGCTGGCTCTCGGCCGGCACGTCGCCCACCTCGATCCCAATCCGGTTGCCGACGATGGCCGTGCTCCAGGACGCGCCGGCGATCTCGATGCCGTTGCCCGAACTGCGGACGATCGTGTTGCCCTCCAGCCGCGTCTCGAGCGCATCGGCGCTCACGCGGATCCCGACGCCGTTGCCGTCCATGCGCGCGTTGCGCACGTCGTTCTTTCGCGTCCCCCGGCCGGTGATGTGCACGCCGATGGCGGCATCGGCGAAGACATTGGGCGAGCCCCCGAGCTCGCCGATCTGGTTGTCGTGGGCACCGCGCGACACCTCGACGCACGCCCCCGTGACCGGCTCCGGCGGCCGCGCGGCACCCTCCGTGTTCGGCGGTCCGAACCAGCCGCACTGCGTCCCGATGATCCGGTTGCCGGTCGTCTTCTCGTCGCGCACCCGGATCGCGTCGCCGCCCACGTCGCCGACACTGCCGACGGTGCCGACACCGGCGAACGCCAGGCCGTCCAGCGTCACACCGGTCGCCCCGTTGTAGAGAACCACCTGCCCGGTCTTGACGTCGCCGCGCAGGTTGAAGCCGCGCAGCATGTGGCCGGCGCCGTCGATGCCGAACGCCCAATCGATCTCCGCCTTGCCGGTGTCGACCTCGATGACGTTGTCGGCCGCCGCCTGCCATTCCGTAACGCCGACGGAGAAGTCGATCGTGACCTGCGTGCCGGTGATGTCAAACCCGAAGGGCTCGATCAACGGGATTCGCCAGACCCGCGCCGCCGGAATGTAATTCGGATCGTCCTGGCCGAGGCAGTACGGACCGGGCACGCCCGTGCCGCAGAACCGCGCCGCGATCCGGCCCGGCAGACCCGTCTGGGCGACGGTCTCGATCGCGTCGCGCAACGAACAGTGGCGACCGGGCTTGCACGGCGTCGGCGGGCCGTCCGCGGTGTGCGTGATGTAGACCGTCGGCGGGTCTGCCGCCGCGCGCGCGCCGGCGCGCACGGACTCGATCGTCCCGGCGGCGACGACGCACAGCACGGCGGCGAACGCCGCGCCGAGCGACGTGCGGGTTTGGTGCGGGACAGCCCTCATGGACGCGACTCCTTGCTGTGGGCGACGAAGGTTCCCGTGCGGGCTAAGCAAGTGCGCTGACGAATGCACAGGAAAGTCCTTCCCCCCAACCCGTGATCCTCCCCCTCCCCCAGACTTGGGGGAGGGGGTCGGGGGGTGAGGGCCTTAGGCGGGACGGCCGCACGAATTTCCCCGGTTCTGCTCAGCGCCACACCAGCGGCAGCCGGATCTGGTGCGTCAGCGTCGCCCGGTCCAGCACGCCGACGTACAGCTGCGCCTCGTTCGGATAGACACCCTGGTTCCCGACGTTGTCCGAAGCGCGGCCGCGGAAGCTGTAGACGTTGGAGAACGCGCCCTCGAACACGCGCGACGTCTCGGTCGAGGCCGTCACCCAGTCCGTCCAGACGCCGCCGCCGATTCGGAATTGGATGTCGTAGCGCGCCACGCCGCTCGCGCCGGGCAGCGGATCGACGCCCGCCCATTGGACACTGAAGCGCGGGTTGGAGATCCCGTGCACCGGCGTGAACGTCACGACCGGCGGCCGGCGGTCGATCGTCGTCGTCGCCTGGACGACGCCGAGGTTGAGCGGCTGCTCGTTCTCGGCCTTGTCGAACGCGCGGACGTGGAAGTCGTACGTCGCCCCATCGATCGGGTCCGTCACGGCGACCGCGGTGGACGTCGCCTGCAGCACGAGCGGCGCCCAGGCGCCTCCGTTCAGCCGATAGACGATGTCGTACCATAGGATGCCGGCGTTCACCTGACCCGGCCCGTTCGGCAGGTCGCCGCCGCCGATGATGACGTTGAACGTGCCGCGGCTGAAGGGCGGCAGCGGCTGGGCCGCGACCTGCGGCGCCTGGTGGTCGACGAGCGTCAGCGCCTCGGCCGGCTCCTGCGGCTCGACGTTGCCCGCCTGGTCGACGGCGTTGATCACGAGCGCGTACTCGACGCCGTTGTCCCCCCTGAACTCGAACTGGTCGGCTTCGATGCTGTCCGCTTCCAGGACGAGAGGCTGGTTGTTGCGCTGGCTGTACAGGCGGAAGAACGCCACGCCGCTGGCCGGCGCCGGGTCTTCGAAGTCCCAGGAGAGCTTGATCTTGGACTGGCCCGTTGCGCCGTCGGCGGTCTTGGCATTGAAGTAGCGCGGGACGGCCTTCAGACGCCCGACCGGCGCCTT
>Ga0138256_10003280_pt1 | contig 17236 bp, 14 predicted proteins | sample KNB2016incub_MG_FD_105486 | JGI IMG/M metagenome (GOLD analysis project Ga0138256, IMG submission 105486) | Active sludge microbial communities from wastewater in Klosterneuburg, Austria - KNB2014incub_MG | ecosystem: Engineered > WWTP > Activated sludge > Unclassified | place: Austria... | reverse complement strand
TGCGCGCTACGCTCTGCGACCTGGCCGAGAAAAAGCGCAAGGGCGAGTTGGACTTCGATCGCGTGGTAATTGAGACCACCGGCGTTGCCGACCCAGGCCCGGTGGCACAAACCTTTTTCATGGACGACGAGATTGCGGAGTCCTATTTACTGGACTCCATCTTGACGCTGGTGGATGCCAAGCACGCCCAAACCCAGCTCAACGACCGTCAAGAGGCGCGTCGCCAAGTGGGCTTTGCCGACCAGATTTTCATCAGCAAGACCGATCTGGTGTCCAAAGAAGAAACGGCCGATCTGATGCAACGGCTCAAGCACATGAACCCGCGCGCACCGCAAAAGGCGGTGCACTTTGGCGAGGTGGCCTTGAGTGAGGTGTTTGACCTGCGCGGTTTTAACCTGAATGCCAAGCTGGATATCGATCCCGACTTTTTGAAGGAGGACGACCACGACCACCATGCGGGGCATGACCACGCCCCCGGCGAGGCCTGCAACCATCCGGCCCATGCACATGGCGGTGGCCACCACCATCACCACGACGATGACGTCAAGAGCTTTGTCTTTAAATCTGACCGGGCGTTTGATCCGGCCAAGCTGGAAGACTTTCTGAGCGCTATCGTCAATATTTATGGCCCACGCATGCTGCGCTATAAAGGGGTGTTGTATATGGAGGGTACGGACCGCAAGGTCATCTTCCAGGGCGTGCACCAATTAATGGGTAGCGATCTGGGGCCGCAATGGGCCGAAGGTGAGCCCAGAGGCAGCAAAATGGTCTTTATCGGCATTGATTTGCCAAAGGATATTTTGTTGCAGGGAATGGAGCAGTCATTGGTGTAGTCTGCTGGTGTTGGCAGTTCGTGCTGTGTATCCGTGTTTTTAGTGTATTTTCCGAATTGAAAGTCAAATGATTGTCTCGATTTTGCAACTGATGGGATTTCCAGTGGGGAAGCCTGTACACTCGCGCGCCGTAGAAGCCCCGCCGGCGCCGTCTTCCAAGATTCGCAGCGGAACTGTGAGAACCACCGACCATGAGCAGATCCTTTCTGCCAGGAGACAAGCAGTGAAAGCTAAACCGGGAAAAAGCAGCCAGGCCAAAGTGGCCCCAACCAAAGCGGCAGCCAGCAGCCAGCCCAAGGGCAAGTTGGCAGCCCAATCTGTCGCTGCGGTGACCAAACCGGTCGCCAAATCGGCCAAGCCGGTCGCCAAGACCACCGTTGCGAGTAAGGCAACTGCCAAGGTTGCATCCAAGCCTGCCCCCAAATCGGCTGCTAAAGCGCCAGTCAAAACCGTGAGCAGGGTTGCTGTGGCCAAGACCGCAAAGCCCATAATCAAGCCCGCCGCTAAACTTGCCTCCAAGCCGACTGCTAAAGCGCCGGTCAAACCGGTGGCCAAGGTTGTTGTGGCAAAGCCGGGCAAACCGGCAGTCAAGGCTACAGTGGTCAAACCGTTAGTGCGAGCTGCGAAGGCATCTGCCAAGGCGATTTCCGCCGCTGTTTCATCCAAAACTAAAACCCCGCTGGTTGCTCCTCCTGTAGAAAAAATGACCCCTGTTCCCGTTGCTCCCATTGCCGTGCCCGCCAAGGCTGGTCGTCCCTCTTCCAGACTCGCGCAATTGACCGTACCGTCCATCGCCCAAAGCGTTGCGTCCACGGCGGCCAAGGCCAGTTATGCGCCCTCGGCGCCGACCACTTTCATCGTGCCCGCGTTGCCCTCGTCGGTCAAGAAAGATGCCAAATTGGCCAATAACTGGAAGACCAAGGAACCCGGCGAGTTGTCCGATGCCGAGTTGATGGCCATGCCCGACTCCGAGTACATGAATTCCGTGCAGTTGGCCGCCTTCCGTTTGAAACTGACGACGCTCAAACTGGACATTCTCAATAGCGCCGGCGAAACCACCGAGCATTTGCGTGAAGACACCTCGGTTGTCCCCGATCCGGCGGACCGGGCCACCATTGAGGAAGAGCATGCATTGGAACTGCGCACCCGTGATCGTGAGCGCAAATTGCTCAAAAAGATCGAGCAATCCATCGTCCGAATCGATGCCGGAGACTATGGCTATTGCGACGAAACTGGTGAGGCCATCGGCGTTGGCCGCCTGCTGGCCCGCCCCACGGCTACGTTGTCGCTGGAAGCCCAGCAGCGCCGCGAGCTCAAGCAGAAAATGTTCGGGGACTAAGGTTCCTGATTTGAATTTCCAACACGTTCGGTAAACTGCGCTTATGGCCACCAAAAGCGATCGCCCCGGATTGTTGTCCAAGATGGCGATGTTCGTTCGCAATCCGACCAAAGATTGGGCGGAGTTGGAGCGTGTCCAGCCGGACCAGGATAGTGGCTATGACAAGCAGGTGCTCAAGCAGATGATTGAGCGCAAGCGACAGAACGATTTCATCCGCAAACGTGAATTTGACCAGCTGCGCAAGTTGCGCAGCCGTGGTGTCACTGCGGTAGCGGGAATGGGCCGCCCGTCTGTTTTTCAGTCCAGCATGGCGACCGATCCGGATGGGCGGGCAGTCACGTTGAAGAAGATTGACGAGATCGAAGCCCAGATGTCCAAGCAGTGGTGGAAGGGTAAGCAAGACGCTGCCAATGCGCAGGGCACAGGTTTACTGATGGCGGCGCAACCACCCAACCCCGAAGCGGTTAAGGCGCGGGCGATGGCACCCACGGTTCCGGCATCCCTGGAAGAGGCAGATGCCTTGGGTTCGTCAACCGGTCTGGACATGCTGAGCACCGCATCTGCGTCTGAGGCGGCAGAATTTTTAGCTACTGAAATGGGTAACGGCATGGAGATGCCACCGTCCACCAAAACCAATAAAGGTCGTGGCGGCGCGGGTGCAGTGGCCAACATGGGCGCATTGGCCCAGAATTACGACGGCACAGAGGTGGGCTTTTCAACCTCCAAACTGTTTGCCATTGATGTCGAGGACATGGCCTCTGACCCCGAGCTGGAGGAAGCTGCCATTCGATTCGCCAATGGTGACGATGAAGGCGCGGAGAGCGGTTTGCTGGAAGCTTTGCGTGGTGGTGCCGTCGCACCGGAGGTATCCAGTTCATGGGCAGCTGCTCTGCTGGATTTTTACCGCGCTACGCGCAACCAAGAGCGCTTCAATCAGGCGGTGGTAGAGTTTTCCTACTGCTTTGAGACCGTTGCACCCCAGTGGGCGGCCATTGGCGAGGAGCCGGAGCCGATGCTGGCTACGGTGCTGCCGCAGGCGCCCACGGTAACCCCCAGCGTCGCTGCGCGCAACAACTATGCAGAAGGCGCCATTTGGTGCAGCCCGCCTGAGCTCAATTCCATGGCCATGGAGGCACTGCGGGACGCCATGGCATCCAACCCTCCGCCATGGCATCTAGACTGGTCGCAGTTGGTCCGTATTGATGAAGATGCCATGCCCCTGATGGCCGGCCTGTTCAGTAGCCTGTGCAATGAGCCCGTATCCCTGCGTTTCAGTGGCGCCGAGCGTTTGGTTGATACCTTGCGGACCCTGATGCCTTCGGGCGATCAAAGTGTGAATCCCGACTGGTGGACCATGCGTTTGAATGCGTTGCGGACCCTGAATTTGCTGGACGACTTTGAACTGGCCGCACTGGACTACTGCGTCACCTATGAAGTGTCGCCCCCACCCTGGCAGGAAGCGCGGTGTCAATACCAAAGTGTGGAGTCCCTGGAGGTGCCTTCTGTGGTCAGCCCTTCGGTGCGCGTGGAGTCTGCCTCTGCCTGGGGTTCCGATTTTAGCCAGATGGCGACGGCACCCCTTGGACTGGATGGCTCTGCGGCCGTCAAGCTCGACCTCAAAGGGGAAGTGTTGGGCGATGCCACCCATGCCCTTGATGGGTTTGACACTGCGGCCCGCAGTGGTGACGGCATCGTGGTGTCCTGTCGTGGTCTGATTCGCGTAGATTTCTCGGCCGCCGGCAGCATCCTCAACTGGGTTGCCATGCGCCAGGCTGAAGGCTGCCGCGTTCAGTTCCGCGATGTGCACCGCCTGGTGGCCGCATTTTTTAATGTCATTGGCATCAACGAGCATGCCCGGGTCGTTCCACGCCCTATCTAGGAATCCATGGAATCATTTCACGGCACCACCATCATCAGCGTGCGTCGCAAAACCCCACAGGGCGACTTGGTGGCCATCGGTGGCGACGGACAGGTTACTTTGGGCAACATCGTCATCAAAGGTACGGCGCGCAAGGTGCGCAAACTCCACCATGGCAAGGTTCTGGCGGGTTTTGCCGGCGCCACAGCGGACGCCTTCACGCTATTTGAGCGTTTTGAAGCCAAGCTGGAAAAACACCAGGGTCACCTGACACGGGCCGCCATTGAGCTCACCAAGGACTGGCGCACTGACCGCGTGTTGCGTCGCCTCGAAGCCATGTTGGCCGTAGCCGACAAGGAGTCATCCCTGATCATTACGGGCAACGGCGATGTGCTGGAGCCCGAAAATGGCATCGTCACCATTGGGTCAGGTGGGGCGTATGCCCAGGCCGCCGCCATGGCCCTGCTGAATCACACCGAACTGTCTGCCGCAGATATCGTGAAGCGCTCACTCGAAATCGCCGGTGAGTTGTGTATCTACACCAATATGCAACACACGATTGAGACCCTGTGACATGATTCCGCAAGACATTGTTTTAGAACTCGACAAGCACATCGTGGGCCAGACCCAGGCCAAGCGGGCTGTGGCCATTGCCCTGCGCAACCGCTGGCGCCGTCAGCAGGTGGAAGGCGATCTGCGCCATGAGATCACGCCCAAGAACATCCTCATGATCGGCCCCACGGGCGTGGGCAAGACCGAAATTGCCCGCCGACTGGCGCGCCTGGCGGACGCCCCTTTTATCAAGGTTGAAGCTACCAAGTTCACGGAAGTGGGCTACGTGGGCAAGGATGTCGACTCCATCATCCGCGACTTGGCCGATATTGCAGTCAAGCAGACCCGCGAAACTGAAAAGCGCAAGGTGCGTGCGCGCGCCGAAGATGCGGCCGAAGAGCGCATTTTGGATATTTTGATTCCGCAGGCGCGTACTGAAGTGGCCGCCACCTCCCCGCGTGAGGAACCAGAAAGCACAGCACGCCAGGTGTTTCGTAAAAAGCTGCGCGAAGGCCAACTGGCAGACCGCGAAATCGAAATTGACGTGGCCCAACCCGCCCCCCAATTGGAAGTCATGGGCCCCGCCGGCATGGAAGAAATGACCGAGCAGTTGCGCGGCATGTTTGGTCAAATGGGGCAGACCAAGCGCCAGATGCGCAAGCTCAAAATCAGCGAGGCCCACAAGCTGCTGATGGATGAAGAGGCTGCCAAGCTGGTCAATGAGGAAGACATCAAGACCCAGGCCATACACATGCTGGAGCAAAACGGCATTGTCTTCATTGATGAAATCGACAAGGTGACCTCTCGCAGCGAAGGCAGTGGTGCCGAAGTGTCGCGCCAGGGTGTGCAGCGTGACCTGTTGCCACTGGTGGAAGGCACTACCGTGTCCACCAAATACGGCGTGGTCAAGACCGACCACATCCTGTTTGTGGCGTCCGGCGCTTTCCATCTGAGCAAACCCAGCGACCTGATTCCCGAGCTGCAAGGGCGTTTTCCCATCCGTGTGGAACTGCAATCGTTGTCAGTCAAAGACTTCGAGGCTATTTTGGTGCAGACCCACGCGTCTCTGGTCAAGCAATACCAGGCGTTGTTGGCCACCGAGCAGGTTGCGCTAGACTTCACCGCAGAAGGCATTACGCGTCTGGCGCAAATTGCCTTCGATGTGAACGAGCGCACCGAAAACATTGGTGCGCGCCGGCTGGCTACCGTCATGGAACGGTTGTTGGATGATGTCAGTTTTGACGCGCCCGCCATGGCAGGTCAGGCGGTGTGCATCGATGCCGCCTATGTAGACGCGCGTTTGGGCGAACTCAGCCAAGACGAAGACCTCTCCCGTTACATTTTGTAAGCGCATCCAAGAGCATGTGCGGTGTGCGCTTCAAGCGTTACTTTCACTGCCTGCGCTAAGTCCTTCATTTAGAACGATTTTTGCTATATTGATAGCTTCAAATGTCGCTCTAAGTCCTTGATTTCATTGGAAAAAATTCACGTAAGCCCTCTTGCAAGATTGACTTTTGCTGATACAGTGCAAAAAAGTGCAATTTAGTGGTGAAAAGTGTCGCTAAGTGCGACTTTTTACGTCGTCATGCAAAAAAGGTGGTTTTCTGGTGTTTCAAGGGGCTTCATCTCTCAGTCTGGATGCAAAGGGTCGGCTTAGTGTGCCAACCCGGCACCGTGACGTCCTGAGCGCAACCGCCGCGGGCCAACTCACCATCACCAAGCATCCTCATGGATGCCTCATGGTATTTCCTCGCCCCGAGTGGGAGAAGTTTCGCGACCGCATTGCTGCATTGCCCATGTCGGCTCAATGGTGGAAGCGCATCTTCCTGGGCAACGCCATGGATGTGGAAATGGATGCCACCGGCCGTGTGCTGGTGTCGCCCGAGCTGCGTGAATCTGCTGGCATTGCCAAGGACACCATGTTGTTGGGCATGGGCAATCACTTTGAGTTGTGGGACAAGGCAACCTACGACGCCCAGGAGGCCAAGGCCATGCAGGGTGAGATGCCAGATGTCTTCAAGGACTTTTCCTTTTAAGGATCGGCAGTGGAAGCTCCTTGGACCCACGCCACCGTATTGTTGAACGAGGCAGTGGATGCATTGTTCGGCAATGACTCGGACCCTGATAGCGCGCAGGCGGATGGCACCTACGTGGACGCTACCTTCGGGCGCGGCGGTCATTCCCGCCTAATTCTGTCGCATCTGTCGCCCGTGGGGCGGTTGATCGCCTTTGACCGAGACCCGGAAGCGGTAGCCCAGGCCAACGCCATTGCAGACGAACGATTTTCCATTCGGCATGAAAGTTTTTCGCATTTGGCGGACCTCGCAGGTGCCAGCGTGGACGGGGTTCTGATGGACCTGGGCGTGAGCTCGCCACAAATCGACAACCCGATGCGGGGCTTCAGCTTCCGTTTTGAAGGACCGCTGGACATGCGCATGGACACCACGCGTGGCGAGAGTGTGGCCCAGTGGCTGGAAACAGCTGATACCAATCAAATCGCGGAGGTGATACGTGACTATGGTGAAGAACGGTTTGCTGGCCCCATTGCAAAGGCGATTGTTGCTCGCCGACAGGAACGGGGCCCAATTTCAACCACCACCGAACTGGCCCAACTCGTGGCTGACGCGGTCAAAACCCGCGAGCCGGGCAAGGACCCTGCAACGCGCACATTTCAGGCTCTTCGGATTTTCATCAACGCCGAGCTTGAGGAGTTGCAACAAGCGCTAGAAGCCTGTCTGCATGTGCTCAAACCAGGTGGGCGTCTGGCGGTGATCAGTTTCCACTCGCTGGAAGATCGCATCGTCAAACAATTTATTGCGCAGCATGCGCGCGATGTTTATGACCGCCGCGCGCCCTTTGCTGCGCCCAAGGTCATGAAACTCAAGGCCCTGGACCGCATCAAGCCAACGGCTGACGAGGTGGCAGCCAACGCCCGCTCGCGCAGCGCCATCATGCGCGTGGCGCAGAGGACCACAGCGTGAACGCCGCCGGGCCGTCCCAAGGCGTGGGGGCACCCTCTGGGGCCAGCGCAGCACTTGCGGAATCGGCTGCCGCCGATTCCGGGGCAGTGGCAAGCGTGGGGGGCGCATTCTCATGATGCGGCTCAATCTGGTCCTGCTGTTTGCCGTAATGGCCAGCGCCATGTACCTGGTGGGCGTGCAGTACGACTCGCGTCGCATCTTCACCGAACTGGACAAGGCGCGTAGTGAGGCGCATCGTCTGGAGTTGGAAAACGAGCGCCTGCAGGTCGAAAAGCGCGCACAGACCACGCCGGCCCGTGTCGAGAGGCTGGCCCGTGAAAAACTGCAAATGCGCCAGGCCAAGCCTGGCATCACCACTTATGTAACTTATTCGGAGCCGGCTGCACCATGAGCCGAAGCATCCAATACACCTCCAGTCCTTTGCTGGCCAGCCCCACACCGGTGTGGCGCAGCAAGTTGGTGGTGGGCGCCATTGCACTGGCTTTTAGTGGCCTGGCCGCGCGTGCCGCCTACATCCAGGTGGTGGCCAATGACTTTTTTCAGCACCAGGGCGAAGTTCGTTTTGCCCGCACCCTGGACCTGCCTGCCAACCGTGGACGCATTTTGGACCGCAATGGCCTGATTTTGGCCTCCAGTGTGCCGTCACCCAGCATCTGGGCCATCCCGGAAGATGTAGAGATCGACAGGCCCAAGTTACAACAATTGGCCAAGTTGCTCGAGATGCCCGTTGCCGATCTGGCCAAAAAGCTTGAAGACGAGGACAAGACCTTTGTCTGGGTCAAACGCCAGGTGGATGAGGATGTTGGACGCCAGATCGCTGCACTCAACATCAAGGGGCTCTACCAGCGGAAGGAATATAAGCGCCAGCACCCCGAAGGCGAGTCTGCCGCACATGTGGTGGGCTTCACCAATGTGGAAGACAAGGGCCAGGAAGGCGTTGAGCTGACGTTTAACAAGGAATTGGGTGGCCGCAATGGGTCGCGCCGAGTGATCAAGGACCGCCTGGGCCAGGTCGTGGAAGATGTGGGCAACCAGATCCCGCCGGTGGATGGCAAGGACATCCAGCTCAGCATTGACAGCAAGGTCCAGTTCTTTGCCTATCAAAAACTGAAGGAAGCCGTGCTGGAGCACAAAGCCAAGGCCGGCAGCGTGGTAGTGCTGGATACCATCACCGGCGAAGTGCTGGCACTGGCCAACTACCCCAGTTACAGCCCTGACAATCGACGCAACCTCACGGGTGAGCAATTGCGCAACCGTGCCCTGACGGATACCTTTGAGCCGGGTTCGGTGATGAAGCCGTTCACTATCGGCCTGGGGCTGGAAACCGGGCGTGTCACGCCGCAAACCCTTATCGACACCACGCCGGGACGTATCACCATCACTGGCTCCACCATCTCGGATTCGCACCCCAACGGTGTGTTGACGGTCGAAGGCGTGATCCAAAAGTCCAGCAACGTTGGAACCACCAAGATCGCGATGCGGATGCAGCCGCATGAAATGTAGAACCTGTTTACCCAAGCTGGATTTGGGCAAAAGCCCCAAATCGCCTTTCCCGGCGCCGTGTCCGGGCGCCTGCGCCCTTACAAAACCTGGCGCCCCATCGAGCAGGCCACCATGTCCTACGGCTACGGCCTCTCGGCTTCCCTGTTTCAGATGGCACGCTCCTACACGGTGTTCTCGCACGACGGTCAAATTATTCCTGTCACTCTGACCAAGAGCACTGAGCCCGCTGTCGGCGTGCAGGTGTTGTCAGCTCGCACGGCCGCGCAGGTGCGCAAGATGTTGCAAATGGCCGCTGGCCCCGGTGGAACCGGGCAAAAGGCGCAGACCATCGGCTATTCGGTGGGTGGCAAATCGGGCACGGCATATAAGCTCATTGGCAAGAGCTACGGAACGGACAAAAATCACAAGTACCGTGGCTGGTTTGTGGGAATGGCGCCCATTGACAGCCCCCGCATTGTGGTGGGCGTGATGATCGACGAGCCCAGTGCTGGCAAGTACTATGGCGGCGAGGTAGCCGCACCGGTTTTCAGCGAAACCGTGCAGCAGACCCTGCGCATCATGGGTATCCAACCCGATCTGGCGGTGCGCCCCCAGATCGTGGCGCACGCTGTGGAAGAGAGCTTCTGATGCAAGAACTCCGCACCACCGCACAAGCTGCCCAATGGTTGCTCCAGCACGTAACCGGCACCCTGCGCGCAGACAGCCGTAAGCTGGCGCCGGGTGACGGCTTCGTCGCATGGCCGGGTGCTGCGGTAGATGCCCGACAGTTTGTGCCCAAGGCGCTAGAGCAGGGCGCTACCGCCTGCCTGGTGGAGCACGACGGTGCAGATGTCTATGGACTGGACGGCGATCGCGTTGCCAGTTATACCGGACTGAAGGCCGATACCGCGCGCATCGCCGCCGCGTTTTTTGGGGAACCTTCGGCGGCGCTGGATGTGGTGGCCGTCACCGGGACCAATGGCAAGACCTCCACCGTCTGGTGGTTGGCGCAGGCGCTGTCGGCCCTGCCGGCCGCGAAGGCATTGCCGTGCGCAATGGTTGGTACGCTGGGCGTTGGGCAACCCACATCCACGGTTATGTCTACCGGTTTGACCACGCCAGACCCGGTGTTGCTGCAACACGCGCTGCGTCGATTTGTCGACGAAGGCTTACGGGCTTGCGCCATTGAAGCGTCCTCGATTGGTATTGAAGAAAACCGCCTGGATGGCACGCAGATTCGTGTGGCCATCTTCACCAACTTGACCCAAGACCATCTGGACTACCACGGCAGCATGCAGGCCTACTGGCAATCCAAGCAACGGCTGTTTGCATGGCCCGGCCTGCGCAGCGCCGTGATCAACGTGGACGACGAATACGGTGCGGCACTCGCCCAGACGCTGAGCGGCAATGCGGCCCTCGATGTCTGGACCGTATCCTGCCGCCAGCCGGCACGTCTGCTGGCGCGGTCAATCGGCTATGACGCGCAAGGTCTTCGCTGTGAAGTGGTTGAAGGCAGTGAATCTCACCTATTGAAGACCCGCGCCATTGGCGCCTACAACGTCTCCAATTTGCTCGGTGTGCTGGGTGCCATGCGCGCCCTGTGTGTCTCACTTCGGGATGCTGTGCAAGCCTGTGCCGATCTGCAACCCGTGCCGGGTCGGATGGAATGTTTGGGTGGATCGGGTGAGCCGCTGGTGGTGGTGGACTATGCCCATTCGCCTGATGCGCTGGCCCAGGCCTTGACGGCGTTGCGTCCGTTGGCAAATCAACGCGGCGGACGTCTGTGGTGTGTCTTTGGCTGTGGTGGCGACCGCGATGCATCCAAGCGTCCGTTGATGGGTGCCATCGCCTCCCAAAAAGCGGACCAGGTGGTGGTCACCAGCGACAACCCCCGTAGCGAAAAGCCTGAAGCCATCGTGGCGCACATCCTGCTGGGACTGACCCAAAGCAAGGCAGTGGATGTGCAGACCGACCGCGCCCTTGCCATTGCGGATGCCGTGTCCCGTGCTGGCGCTACGGATGTGGTGCTGGTGGCTGGCAAGGGTCATGAATCCACACAAGAAATTGCCGGCGTTCAGCACCCCTTCTGTGATCAGGAACACGCAGCCCGGGCATTGCGCCAGCGCAGGGCACCAATGACGGAGGCCCCGCGATGAGCAACTTGATGATGACCGCCAACCAGGCCGCCCAGTGGCTGCCCGGATCACGCCTGGAAGGGCAAGGCCAAGCCGCTATCCTGCGGGTGAACACCGACACCCGTACCATCGAAGCCGGTGACTTGTTTGTGGCCCTCAAAGGTGAGCACTACAACGCAAACGACTTTTTGTTGGAGGCCCAGCAGCGCGGCGCGGTGGTGGCGATCTGTCACCCGGACGCAGACCGCAGCGGCCTGACCACTATGGCCTGCATTGTGGTACCTGACACACGGGCGGCTCTGGGTAGTTTGGCGCATAGCTGGCGCATGCAATTCAGCCTGCCCATGATTGCGGTGACAGGAAGCAACGGCAAGACTACGGTGACACAAATGCTGGCATCGATCCTGCTGGCCTGGTATCCCGACGGGGGCTCGTTGGCCACGCGAGGCAATTTCAACAACGACATCGGCGTACCCATGACCCTGCTGCGCCTGAGGGCCAAGCACCGGATCGCTGTGATTGAAATGGGTATGAACAACCCCGGCGAGATTGCCCGTCTGGCGGCCATGGTGTATCCCACTGTGGCCTTGATCAACAACGCCCAGCGGGAGCACCTGGAATTCATGCATACAGTGCGTGCCGTCGCGCTGGAAAATGGTTCGGTTATTACACCCGTTGGATCGCAGGGTGTGGTGGTCTTCCCCCGTGACGACGAATTTGCGCCACTGTGGCAAACGCTGGCTGGCAAGCGCCGCCAGGTCAGCTTTGCGCTCGATACAAAAGATGGTCCCAACGCGTTGGCCTGTTTGCAGGCCCAGTGGAGCGGTGGTGCCTGGCAGGTCCATGCCCGTGGAATGGGCCAGGATTTGCATTACCAGTTGGCCATTGCCGGTCGCCACAACGTCAAAAACTCGCTTGCTGCCGCTGCCGCAGCACTCTCGGCCGGCGTCAGTGCACAGGCAGTGATAGCTGGCCTGAAGGCGTTCTCGCCAGTCAAAGGCCGCTCCCGCGCATTGACGTTAGCGGTGCGGGGTCGTTCAGTGACTTTGGTGGATGACACCTACAACGCGAACCCCGATTCCGTGCGTGCCGCTATCGATGTGTTGGCAGATCTACCCGGGCCCCACCTGCTGGTGTTGGGCGACATGGGTGAAGTGGGTCATCAAGGTCCCATGTTTCATGCCGAGGCAGGCCACTATGCGCAAGCCAAGGGCATTGAACATCTGTGCACTCTGGGCGAATTGGCTGCAGTTGCAGCTACCGCCTATGGGGGCGCGCAGCACCAAGCCAGTATGGAAGACCTGATTCGCACCGTGCAAGACATCCTGCCACAGGTGCGCAGCGTGCTGGTCAAGGGTTCGCGGTTCATGCGGATGGAGCGGGTGGTTGATGCTTTGGCGCCTTTGGTGACCAGCACGCAAGCACAGGAGGAGCGTCGTCATGCAGGTTAAGACGATCCGGGGAGTGATTCCATGCTGTTGAGTCTGGCTCAGTGGCTGCAGGCCCTGTCGCCGGAGTTCGGCTACTTTCGGGTGTTCCAGTACCTGACCTTCCGCGCAGTGATGGCGGCGCTGACCGCACTGTTGATCGGTTTGGTGGCCGGACCTTCGGTGATCCGGCGTTTGCGTGAACTCAAGATCGGCCAGCCCATCCGTGGCTATGCCATGGAGACCCACTTGGCCAAGAGTGGTACGCCGACTATGGGCGGTGTGCTCATTCTCATGTCCATTGCGGTGTCCACCCTATTGTGGATGGATCTGAGCAACCGGTTCGTCTGGATCGTACTACTGGTTACGCTGGGTTTTGGCGCCATCGGATGGGCAGATGACTGGCGCAAAGTGGTGCACAAGGACCCCGAAGGCATGCGTTCGCGCGAAAAGTATTTCTGGCAGTCGGTCATTGGCCTGCTCGCGGCGCTGTACCTGGTTTTCAGCATTTCGGAGAGTTCCAATTTGCGCGTGCTAGAGCTGTTTTTCAACTGGGTGCGTTCGGGCTTTGACGTGAACCTGCCGCCCAAGGCCGGGCTCCTGTTGCCGTTTATGAAAGAGGTGAGCTACCCATTGGGTGTGTTCGGCTTTGTCGTCCTGACCTACCTGGTGATTGTCGGCTCCAGCAACGCGGTAAACCTGACCGATGGTCTGGATGGTCTGGCCATCATGCCGGTGGTGCTGGTGGGTTCGGCCCTGGGCATTTTTGCCTACGTAACCGGCAGTGCCGTGTACTCCAAGTACCTGTTCTTTCCGCACATTCCCGGTTCGGGCGAGTTGATGGTGTACTGCGCTGCCATGGCCGGTGCCGGGCTGGCCTTTTTATGGTTCAACACGCATCCCGCGCAGGTCTTCATGGGCGATGTGGGCGCGTTGGCCCTGGGGGCATCGCTGGGTACCATCGCCGTCATCGTGCGCCAGGAAATCGTGCTGTCCATCATGGGCGGCATCTTTGTGGTGGAAGCCCTGTCGGTCATGCTGCAGGTGAGCTACTTCAAGTACACCAAGAAGCGCTTTGGTGCAGGACGGCGCTTGCTGAAGATGGCACCGCTGCACCACCATTTTGAAAAGCAGGGATGGAAGGAGACGCAGGTTGTAGTGCGCTTCTGGATCATCACCATGTTGCTGTGTCTGGTTGGGTTATCCACCCTGAAGTTGCGATGAACCCGGTCGAATCCACCATTCCCGCTGATCCCACCGCGACGCCTACCGTGGACGCTGGGATGGCGCACGCCTTGCCCGCCACCTTGACTGCCGCGAGCGATGCGGCCGCTTTCGTAGCCCAGATTTTTGCAGCCACCCAGGCCGAAAAGGATGGTAATGCCGACAAGGATGCAAAGGAGCCACTTCAAGCCACAGACGAACTAGTGGACCGTGGCAGCGACACCGCTCCCGCTCTGGGCCCCTTTGCCCCATTGCAGCCGTTGCAGGGCCAAACCGTTCTGATCCTGGGCTTGGGTGCCTCGGGTCTTGCCATGGCCCGCTGGTGCGTACGCGCTGGGGCTACCAGTGTGATCGTGGCCGATACGCGCTCTGCTCCGCCGCAACTGGCGGCGCTGCAGCAGGAGTTGCCCCAAGTGCGATTTGTCGCCGGTGACTTCCATGCTGGTTTGGTTGAGGGCCAGCATCTGGACGCAGTGTACCGTTCACCTGGTTTGAGTCCTTATGCAATTGCTCCTGTTTTAGTAGCTGCTCATGTAACGGGTACGAGGGCTAGCGGTGAATTAGGCTTGTATGTTCAGGCGCTTGACGCCCTGCGCACGGCCCGCGGCTATGCCCCGGCGGTGCTGGCCATCACCGGCACCAACGGCAAAACCACGGTGACCTCGCTCACCGGTCAACTGATTGAACATGCCGGTAAAAGCGTGGCAGTGGCAGGCAATATCGGGCCGACGCTGCTGGATACCTTGTCTGCGCATCTGGATTCCAACACCTTGCCCGAGGTCTGGGTGTTGGAACTCTCCAGCTTTCAGCTCGATGCGGTTAACGCCTTCGAGCCCACTGCTGCCGTGGTGCTCAACGTCACGCAAGACCATCTGGACTGGCACGGCACCATGGCTGCTTACGCTGCGGCCAAGTCCCGTATCTTCGGCCAACACGGCCTGATGGTGCTCAACCGGGATGACCCGGCTGTTATGGCAATGCTGCCAGAGCCGGTGAAAGTCAAGCTGCAGCGTCCACAGGTGCGCGCCCACATCACCTTTGGCACCGACATGCCCCAGCGCCCTGGCGACTTCGGTATCGAAGAAGTCAATGGCATGGTCTGGCTGGTGCGTGCGCTGGAAGCCGATGAAACCCGCCGTAAGAAGAAAGACGAAGCCGAGGAACTGTATTTCCAGCGGCTGATGCCGGCCGACGCCCTGCGCATCCGTGGGCGCCACAACGCCAGCAACGCGCTGGCCGCGCTGGCTTTGTGCGCATCAGCAGGTTGCGCCCTGGGCCCCTTGCTGTTTGGCTTGCGCGAATACCGGGGTGAGCCGCACCGGGTGGAACCGGTTGCCATTGTCAACGGCGTGGAATTTTTTGACGACAGCAAGGGGACCAATGTAGGCGCCACCGTAGCGGCCCTGCAGGGGTTGGGCGCGGACCGTCAAGTCGTGCTGATTCTGGGCGGCGAGGGCAAGGGGCAGGACTTCTTGCCTCTGGCGGCGCCCATTGCCCGCTACGCCCGGGCTGTGGTGTTGATCGGGCGCGATGCGCCCCTGATCCGTCAGGTCGTGGAGGGTGTCGATGTGCCACTGTTGGATGCGGACACGATGGAAGCTGCCGTGCAGATGGCCAACCAACGTGCCCATGCCGGCGACGCGGTGCTGATGTCACCAGCCTGCGCCAGCTTTGACATGTTCGACAACTATGAGCACCGCGCCCGCGTCTTTTGCGGTGCAGTGCAAGAACTGGCCCAAGCCAGTGGTGTTGACATGGGAGGCTCCCTATGAGCGCCTGGGGTCAGACCCTGTCAGGATGGTTCTCCAGCCGCACTGCGTCGGCCGGTGCGGCGCTGCCGGTGCGCCTGGGTGGGCGTGGTTCGTTTGCCGCGACCACCGACATACCCCAGGTGCGCGGTTTTGATCAACCTCTTGCCTGGGTTGTGGTGACCTTGCTGCTCTTTGGGCTGTTGATGGTGTATTCGGCCACGATCGCCATGCCGGACAACCCCCGTTTCACCAAGTACACCCACACCTACTTTTTGGTGCGACACACGATGTGGTTGGCCACCTCGTTTGTGGCTGCCCTCATGGCCTTCCAGGTGCCGATATCGACCTGGGAGAAGTACGCGCCCTGGTTGTTCGTGGCCTCATTGGTGCTGCTGATTGCCGTGCTGATTCCCGGTGTTGGCAAGGTTGTTTATGGTGCGCGACGCTGGATTTCTCTGGGGCCGTTGAGTTTTCAGCCGTCAGAGCTGGCCAAGTTTGCCGTGCTGATCTACGCGGCTGATTACATGGTGCGCAAAATGGCGGTCAAAGAGCGCTTCTTTCGCGCCGTCATGCCCATGGCGCTTGCTGTGGCCATTATCGGCCTGCTGCTGCTGGCAGAACCCGACATGGGCGGCTTCATGGTGATTGCGGTGATTGCCATGGGAATTTTGTTCCTGGGCGGTGTGAATGCCCGCATGTTTTTTCTGATTGCAACCGTGTTGGTGGTGGCGTTCAGCCTGATGATTGCGCTGTCCGAATGGCGGCGCGAGCGGATTTTTGCCTACCTCAATCCCTGGGACGAGAAGTACGCGTTGGGCAAAGGCTACCAGCTCTCGCATTCCCTGATCGCCATCGGGCGGGGCGAGATTTTTGGCGTCGGCCTGGGTGGCAGCGTCGAAAAGCTGCATTGGCTGCCAGAAGCCCATACCGATTTTCTGCTGGCCGTGATTGGCGAGGAATTCGGCTTGATTGGTGTGCTGGTGGTGATCGGCCTCTTCTTGTGGTTGACGCGGCGCATCATGCATATTGGCCGTCAGGCCATTGCCCTGGACCGGGTCTTTGCCGGCCTGGTGGCGCAGGGTGTTGGTATCTGGATGGGTTTCCAGTCCTTCATCAACATGGGCGTCAACCTGGGTGCCCTGCCCACCAAGGGCCTGACCTTGCCGCTGATGAGCTACGGTGGTTCGGCCATTCTGGTCAACATGGTGGCCATCGCTGTGGTCTTGCGTATCGACTATGAGAACAGACAGCTGATGCACGGAGTCCGCGTATGAACGCGAGCCAAAAATGTGCGCTGATCATGGCTGGCGGGACCGGTGGCCATATTTTTCCGGGCCTAGCCGTGGCTCAGGCCCTGCGCGAACGCGGTTGGCGCGTGCACTGGTTGGGCGCCCCCAACAGCATGGAAAGCCGTCTGGTACCACCCAAAGGCTTCACGCTGGAGACCATTGAGTTCTCCGGTGTGCGCGGCAAGGGCCTGCGCACCTTGCTAGCCCTGCCATTGCGCCTCTTGCGCGCCCTGGGGCAGAGCCGCCAGGTTCTGCGCCGGGTTCAGCCCGACGTGCTGGTGGGGCTGGGCGGTTACATCACCTTGCCCGGTGGCCTGATGGGTGCGTTGATGGGCAAGCCCCTGGTGCTACATGAGCAAAATTCC
>Ga0138256_10003279_pt1 | contig 17241 bp, 15 predicted proteins | sample KNB2016incub_MG_FD_105486 | JGI IMG/M metagenome (GOLD analysis project Ga0138256, IMG submission 105486) | Active sludge microbial communities from wastewater in Klosterneuburg, Austria - KNB2014incub_MG | ecosystem: Engineered > WWTP > Activated sludge > Unclassified | place: Austria... | reverse complement strand
TTTCGGGGTCCCGACGCCTGTCCTGAGCCTGTCGAAGGGAAGCAATCTCCCGGCGTTGGGGGACTGCTTCGGCAAAACCAAGAGCGCCTCGCAGCGACATGTTCCCAGGCTGAGTAGTTACGAATTGGAACCTTATTGCCATTTTTTCGGATAAAAATAGTCCAATTGGTGATGTATAATATTTTGTATGCCAGATTGGCTAGGCAAAACGATCGGCAAAGTACGAATAGATAAATACCTCGCGCACGGGGGCATGGCTGAGGTTTATCTTGGCACGCACCTTACCCTAGACCGACCAGTCGCTGTAAAAGTATTGCATAGCTACATTGAGGAAAACCAGGATCTTCTGGCGCGCTTTCATCGGGAGGCTAGAGTCGTTGCGGGGTTGAGACATCCCAATATCGTTCAAATCTATGATTTCGACGCGGTGGACGGGCATCCCTATATTGTTATGGAATACCTGAAAGGACCGACGCTTGCATCCTATCTGCGTGAATTGCATGGGCGTAACGAGAGGATTCAACCTCATCAAGTGGCAAGGCTCCTCAAGGCATTGACCGCCTCGCTGGATTATGCGCACGAGCAGGGCGTGATCCACAGAGACATCAAACCGGGGAACATCCTCCTCCATAAAAAGGCGGGGGAGATTCCTCTTGACCAGCCGCTCACGAACGATGTCGAAGCGATTCTTACCGACTTCGGGCTGGTTCGCATTGCCAATTCAGCTTCTCAAACCGCCTCAGGCATGGTCAGTGGGACGCCCGCCTACATGTCACCGGAGCAGGCGCGGGGCGATTCGATAGACCACCGAACAGACATCTACTCGCTGGGCATCGTATTGTATGAAATGCTGGCGGGGCGCGTTCCATTCGAGGCAGACAGTTCATTAACCGTGATCTACAAACAGATCAACGATCCGCCTCCGCCCATAACTGGAATTTCCCCAGCCGTTCAACAAGTGATCAACCAGGCGCTTACCAAAAAGCCCGAAGACCGGTATCCGACATCGCGCAATATGGCAGTCGACTTTTACCTGGCCATTGGCATGAACAGAGAGGCCGAGACGATCATCGGCGCGCTTCCCGAGGAAGCGAAAAGTATTCATAGCAAAATGTACGAATCGCCGCCTCCCGTTGTCGCCGCGCAAGCTCCAAAGCCAGCCGCGCGAAAGACAGTACTGATCGGCGTGGGAGTTTTTTTTATTTTTGGATTGATCACGTTGTTAATCGGCGCATTCTTCATAGTCTCGCGGCTCACTGGGGCGGTGTCACCGCTGGATGGCGCAACTCCCGGGAATATTGAAACCCCAGTGACCGAACCTGTGTCTGAAACAACGCAACTTCCCAGCGCGGAAGGGATGGTGGAGATTCCATCCGGCACGTATGTAGTCGGCTCTTCGGCTGGAGATGACTATCACAGCGCTCCCAGGGAAGTGTCCTTGGGTGGGTTTTGGATCGACAAATATCAAACCACGTATGACGAGTACGTACAATTTTTGACAGCCACAAACGGGCAGTCACAAGAAATACTCGGCGACGGGAATCGCCCGGTCCGCGGCGTGACATGGGATCAGGCATTGGCATATTGCGCCTGGATGAACAAGCGCTTGCCAACTGAGGCAGAATGGGAGGCGGCTGGACGCGGGTCTGGGTCGAATCCACAACTGTATCCCTGGGGTGAAGATCCAACCGCGGGCGGTAAGGTGATAGACCTTCCCAGCCAGGATACTTATGAAGTTGGGTCTATGCCCTTCAATCAAAGTCCATTTGGGGTGTATGACTTGGCGAGTAACGTCTGGGAATGGGTGGGGGAGCCATATGCAGAAGTTCCCGCTGGGTCAAAGATCCTGCGAGGCGGGCGTTTCGGGTTGCCGATCCTGGACCTGGCTTATCGTTTATCGGTTCTGCCCGATGATGAGCGGTATGTAAAGTTTGCCGGCTTTCGTTGCGCTTCTGATCAGGTTAAGTAACGGAGTACTACCATGATAAAAAAAGTATATTTCAGGTTTCCCTGGCTTTCATCGCTCTTGATCATCGCATTATTCATATCGAGTTGCTCTGGGGGAGCGACGTCTGAGGGACAAGCCACAGAAATCTCGTCGCTGACTCCAACGGAAGAGGTTGTAAGCACGCCTACGCATGAGGATGAACATGGCGCGACTGTGGCAGACGAAGATGTTCTTTACCATGATGATTTTACAAACCCCGCCACAGGTTGGCCCGAGGAAAAGTTCGATAATTTCTTCATCGGGTATCACGAGCCGGAGTATTACCACGTTGAAATAACGAGTCCAAATTACAAGACGACCGTATTCGAACCCGAGAAGCAAAGTTATGGCGATGTCACCATCGAGGTCAAGGCATTCTCCGCGTTGAGCAGAACCGCTGAAACCGGCGATTTTAGTTTCGGTCCGGTCTTCCGGCGTTCGGGGGATCAGTATTATGCCTTTGTGGTCTCACAACGCGCCAAGAAGTGGTATGTCCTCAAGAGTTCGCCAACCGCATTGACAGTGTTGGCGGAGGGGACAGACGAAGGCATCCATGACCCGGACGTGGAGGATGTATTGCGAGTGGATGCGCAGGGGGCGAGTTTCACGTTCAGCATCAACGACCAGGTTGTCGGTCAGGTGACCGATGCGGATTATGCAAGCGGCGAGGTCGGGTTCTTCGTTCAATCGTTCGATGTGCCTGCCGTGCATGTCCACTTCGATGAGTTGACGGTTCGTAACTACGCTGGTCCTGCCTCTCCCGATTCTGAAGGCGCGCTATATCATGATGACTTTACGAATCCCGCCACAGGTTGGCCCGAGGAGAAGTTCGACAATTTTTTCATTGGATATCACGAGCCGGAGTATTACCACGTCGAAATAACGAGTCCAAATTACAAGACGACCGTATTCGAACCCGGGAAACAAAGTTATGGCGATGTCACCATCGAGGTCAAGGCATTCTCCGCGTTGAGCAGAACCGCTGAAACCGGCGACTTTAGTTTCGGGCCGGTGTTCCGTCGTTCGGGGGATCAGTATTATGCCTTTGTGGTCTCACAACGCGCCAAAAAGTGGTATGTCCTCAAGAGTTCGCCAACCGCATTGACAGTTTTGGCGGAGGGGACAAACGAAGGCATCCATGATCCGGATGTGGAGGATGTATTGCGAGTGGATGCGCAGGGGGCGAGTTTCACGTTCAGCATCAACGACCAGGTTGTCGGTCAGGTGACCGATGCGGATTATGCGAGCGGCGAGGTCGGGTTCTTCGTTCAATCGTTCGATGTGCCTGCCGTGCATGTCCACTTCGATGAGCTGACGATCAAACCCCTTATATTGGCAGTCGCTTGCGATGTCAGGGCGCAGGTATTGCGTGTGCGAAGCGGTCCCGGGACCGATTATTCATCCTCGGTCTATTTGAGGTCAGGGGAAACAGTTCAGCCCATCGGCCGTTCGGCTGATGGAGAATGGCTCTTGATCGCTGTGGGCGCCGACAATAACAAAGGCTGGATTTTCAGTTCGGCAGAATTTTTGACCTGTAATGATGCTTTAGGTGGGCTTCCGATTGTATCTCCATGACTCTCTGATGACGTCCACTGGCAATCTGGAGCGCGGCGGCGAGTCGTCTACTCTCCTGTTGATGATGAGCGCATCGTAGTGATTGTCCGTTGCGGGGATCATATAACACAACCAAGACCTCCGAGTTCTCTAAGAACTCGGAGGTCTGTTATTCACTATGTCACCCTCCCGAAGGACATCGGGGCGATGTGAGCAATAGCGAAGGGTCTCTTAGACTTTATTGGTAATAAGCGAAGAACATTTTTTGGACGCTGAAAAACGCTGATTTTCGCTGATTCAAAAAAGAAAAATCTGCGTTTCACCTCCCCTGGCGGGCGGCGCAAGGGTCCGCGTGAATCAGCGTCCTGATTTAATTTCCGATAAAGTCTCTTATATCATCGTGACGGAGATTCTTCGCTCGCTCAGAATGACATGCGTCGAGGAGTCGATACACTATACTCCCTGAAATCAGCGCTGAATCGTTTTATGATTTTCGTCCCTTACGCACTTTCCCATCAACAAGTATCATTCCGCCCATGCCCCATAAAAAAGCGGAACACAGCGACCTGATGCAAAACCGCGCGTCGTTGACGCGGTTTGCGTGGCTATCCATTGGCGCGGCGTTGGCGACCATCGCATTGAAAACAGGCGCATATTATCTGACTGGCTCAGTCGGTTTACTTTCGGATGCAATCGAGTCGGTTGTGAATCTCGTCGGCGCGGGGATGGCGCTGGGCATGTTGATCATCGCCGCGCGTCCAGCGGATGAGAGTCATGTATACGGTCACAGCAAAGCGGAATACTTCGCCAGCGCGACGGAGGGCTTGCTCATCCTCGGCGCGGCGGCGGGGATCGTCAGCGCGGCGATAACGCGGTTATTGAATCCGCAGCCGTTGGAACAGCTTGGGCTGGGGTTGGGCGTATCCGTTTTGGCGTCCGCGATCAACCTCCTAGTGGCGCGCAAATTGATGGGCGAAGGGAAGCGGCGCAAGTCCATCTCGCTCGAGGCGGACGCGCAACATCTGATGACCGACGTGTGGACATCCGTTGGCATCATCGCCGCAATTGGAATTGTCGCGCTCACGGGTTGGACGATTCTCGATCCGTTGATCGCCATTCTTGTGGCGTTGAATATTATTTGGACGGGATTCCAACTCGTCAGCCGTTCGGTTTCGGGGTTGATGGACGCTTCGTTGCCTGCCAAAGAATTAAAGTTGATCGAAGATGTGATGACGAAATATCGCGGCAAGCGCGTGACCTTTCACGCCTTGCTCACCCGTCAAGCCGCGGCGCGGCAGTTCGTCTCGGTGCATGTGCTCGTGCCAGGCGATTGGACCGTCCACGACGCGCATCACATCGCGGAGGATTTCGAAGCGGATATTCGCAACGCGCTCGGCGGCGCGGTGACGGTCTTCACGCATCTCGAGCCTGTGGAAGACGAGCTTTCGATGGAAGATATTCATTTGGATCGTTGACTTACTAACACGCATATTCACCGCGAAGCCCGCAAAGAAAATCTTTTTAACTTGGCGATCTTAGCGCGCTTTGCGGTAAAGATTTTTTTACAATAGAGAAATCGTTGAAAAAATTGGAGGTATCCATTGCCGCAATTTATCACTGACAGTTTGATCGCTGGAATACTCGCAAGTTTTGCCTGCGGGCTTGGCGCGTTGCCGCTTGCCATCAAAGGACTCGACGTTCAAAAACATACCGGCATTGCTTACGCCGGCGCCGGCGGATTGATGTTCGCCGCTTCGGTATATAACTTGATCCTGCCCGGGCTGACGCTCCACACTACGTCCATTCAAGCGAACGAAGCCATCACGGTGGTCTTCGGTATTCTGCTCGGCGCGTTATTTTTATCGCAGGCTGATCGTTATTTATCTCCCGAAAGACTCGAGCAAGCGAATTGGAAAAAGTTCGGGAATAAATCGCAACTGTTGATCTTCATCGCCATGGCAGTTCACAGCATCCCGGAGGGCGTGGCGGTTGGGGTCGGATATTCCTCGGATGCGGTGTATTCAAACGATCTCGGCAATTACATCGCCCTTGCCATTGGAATTCACAACATCCCCGAAGGACTCGCGGTAGCCGTGCCGATGCGCGCGGCGGGCGCCTCCATCTGGAAATGTTTTTGGGCGGCGTTTTTCACCAGCCTGCCGCAACCGATTGCCGCAGTACCCGCCGCGTATGTCTCATGGCTGTTCCAGCCCATCATGCCCGTTCTGATGGGGTTCGCCGCCGGGGCGATGATCTTCCTCGTCACCCTTGAGTTGATCCCCGAAGCGCTGCACTCCTCCACGCCAGTCAAAGTGGCATGGTCGTTTATCATCGGGTTCTGCGTGATGATTTTGGCGCAAGTATTGTTGTAACGACGAGATACAGCCTTGTTAACCAAAGAGCGCATCTACTTCCCCAACCTCAACGGATTGAGATTCATCGCCGCTCTGCTCGTGATCGTCCATCACATCGAGCAGATCAAATACATTTACGGACTGCCGAATAATTTTTCATCATCGTTCATCCAGATCATCGGCGAACTCGGCGTCATCCTCTTCTTCGTCCTCAGCGGATTCCTCATCACGTATTTGTTGCTCGAAGAAGAAAATAGAACGCAGACCATTGCTGTCAAGAATTTTTATCTGCGAAGAATCCTGCGCATCTGGCCCCTCTATTTTTTCATTGTCATTCTGGCGCTGTTCATCCTCCCGAATATTTCCCCGTTTATTCTTCCCGAATACGACAAAGCGACAATTTACGAAAACCTCCCCGCGAAAATATTTCTATACGTTTTCTTTTTGCCGAATCTCGTCTCGCCGCTTCTCGGCGTCGTGCCATACGCGTCGCTGACTTGGTCTATCGGCACAGAAGAACAGTTTTATCTCATCTGGGCTCCCCTGCTCAAGTTCGTCAAGCGATATCGAATTGCATTGATGTTCGCCATTGTGTTCGGATATTTATTTTTTGCGCGCGCCTTGTATTCAGACCGCACGAATTTTCTCGTCTACAAATATGAGATCAACGCTTTCTGGCAATCGTTCAACATCCCCAGCATGGCAATCGGCGGATTCTTCGCGCTGTTGCTTCATTCCAATCATCGCGCGCTCAAATTCTTCTTGAACAAATATCTTTTTTATTTCGCGCTCGCGTTCACATCCATCATGCTGTATCGCGGCGTGTATTTTCCGCACATCACGGTCAACGATCTTCCATTCCCCTATCTCTACAAGGAATTTTATTCGGTCTGGTTCGGGGTCATCATCCTCAACTTTGCCGCGAACAAAAACATTCTTATTTCTTTGGAACAAAAGCCGATTCGCTATCTTGGCAAAATATCGTACGGACTCTACATGTACCATCCCATCGCCATCGTCCTTGCGCTTCATACGACGGGTTGGCTTGGCTCGCCCTCGGACGCCTTTCTCTACCCCCTCACCCTCGCGCTGACGATTCTCATCGCTGGCGTTTCGTACAGATATTTTGAGTCATATTTCTTGAATTTCAAAACAAATTACACCAGCATCAAAAGCGGAGACGTGTCACCCTGAGGGAGCGATCCCCAGAGACCGAAGGGTCTCGTATGCCGAGTTAGAGATTCTTCGCCGCGAAGAACAAGTGTCTCGATAAACTCGACAACCAAGCGCGGCTCAGAATGACACAGAATAGTTTTTTTATTCCCTACGTTGGACACTCCTTTTTCTGACGTATAATTGCGTTGAAGCTGGAGAAAATCTATGCGCGAAAAATCCTTGCAATTAACCGCTGTCATCGAAAGGGAGGATAATTGGTACGTTGCCACCTGCCCCGAAGTGGACGTTGTCAGTCAGGGGAAAACGATCGAGTCCGCCCACTCGAATCTGCTCGAAGCAGTGGAGGCGTTCTTTGAGGTGGCTTCTCCGTCAGAAATACAACTCAGACTCAAAAATGTGAATTGAGGATGGGAACGTTGAGGGGAATTATCAGGCAATCTGGGCTGTCACGCTCGTTGTTCGAAACAAAATAGGTCATCATGCAAACCATCACTTGGGACGAATTCACCAAAGTCGAACTCCGCGTGGGACGGGTCATTTCTGCCAAGTCCTTCCCAGAAGCGCGGAAGCCTGCTTACATCCTCGAAGTGGATTTTGGCGAGGAGCTTGGCATCAAGAAATCAAGCGCGCAACTTACCGCGTTGTACAAGCCTGAGGAACTCGTCGGCAGATTGGTCGTCGCGGTGGTGAACTTCCCCAAGAAACAGATCGGACCGTTCATGTCGGAGTGTCTTGTCACTGGATTCCACAACGAAAACGGCGAGGTGGCGTTGTGCGTGCCTGATAAGCCTGTCCCGTTGGGGAGTAAGTTGTTGTGATGGCACACCTAAAAAGTAGGACTTGAAATAGCATGACAATCATGCTATGATGTAGCGGTGATCCAGTCCTTCAAAAATTCGGGCACGGAAGATATTTTCAACGGCGAAAACACCAAAGAGGCTCGCAGGGTCTGCCCGAATTCCATTTGGAAAATAGCCGCCCGAAAATTGGATCAGGTTGATTCTGTCACCGCGCTGCATGAGCTTCGTATTCCCCCAAGCAATAAACTGGAACCGCTATCAGGCGACAGAAAAGGTCAATACAGTATTCGAATCAACGACCAATACCGCATTTGCTTTGAGTGGACGGAATTGGGTCCCGACCAAGTCGAGATTGTTGATTATCACTAGAATTACAAACAGGAGATAAATTATGGTTCGCGTCCCTACCAACCGCATCCCTACTCATCCTGGCGAAATGCTTTTGGAAGAGTTCCTTAACCCGATGGGAATCAGCCAGAAAGATTTGGCTGACAACATTCAAGTTCCGTATCAGCGGATCAATGAGATCATCAACGGTCGTCGGGGTATCACGCCAAGCACTGCTTTACGGCTGGCAAAGTTTTTCGGCATGTCTGCCGATTTCTGGATGAATTTGCAACTGCGTTGGGATTTGTTTTTTGCTCAACAGGATGAAAATAAAGTGTTGGAGAAAATTCACCCATACACCGCGGTGGCATAACAACTGGTCGTCGCGGTGGTGAACTTCCCCAAGAAGCAGATCGGACCGTTCATGTCGGAATGTCTTGTCACTGGATTCCACAACGAAAACGGCGAGGTGGCGCTGTGTGTGCCTGATAAACCTGTCCCGTTGGGGAGTAAGTTGTTGTGATGAGAGGGGTAGGTTTATAATCTCATTTGTGCCGTAAATCCTCTAATCATGCTTATGTCTTGCAAAAAAACGGAGATGAAAAATGTCGATTACTGATATGTTTCGCGTGAATGAAATAAAAGCCCAATTAGAAAAAACTACTAAAGAGCGTAATGCCCTCAAAAAAGTTTTGGACGAAACAGGCAAGATGGAATACCTTCAACTTCAACAAGCCCTTGCAAACCTTAATGCCCAAAAAGAAAAAGCACGGCTTGATTTAGAGCAATTTGATGGCTGGTTTGCAAAGCAAAAGCAAGACGCAGAGCAAAAAATATCTGGGATAGTAAAACAAATTGAAGCGAAAAAGAACGAAATTATCGTTCTTGATGAAGAAATATTGCTGGAGAGTTTCGCCTTATACAAACCGCAGTTTAAATTTCAAACAAGCGAAGAGTACAAACTTCGCTTGGACGCTTGCAGAGACAAGCAGAAACAATTGATAAAGGATGGGGTTGCTGTAAAAGCAAATGAAGGCTGGACAGTCAACAACAGCAAGTCCGAAGGCAAAAAAATGGTTAACGACATGAAGAAGCTTTTGCTCAGGTCGTTTAATAACGAGTGCGATTATTGTGTAGATAATGTCAAATTCAACAATATGGAAGTTAATGAAAAAAGGATAGAGAAATCCTTTGAAGAGCTAAACAAACTAGGGCGCATAATGCAAGCAAACATTGTTGATTCTTATAAAAAATTGAAGTACGAAGAACTTTATCTTGCTTTCGAATATCAACAAAAGAAACAAGAAGAAAAAGAAGAGCAGAAACGAGTGCGTGAAGAGTTGCGCGAGCAACAAAAACTTGAACAAGAAATCCGTCAGGCTAGAGAAAAACTTGCAAAGGAAAAGAAACACTTTACCAAAGCAATGAATGAATTAGAATCGAGGCTCAAAGAAGCGAAAAACGATTCTGAACGCGCTTTAGTATTAGAGAAACTGGACGAAGTAAAAGGACAATACTCTGAGCTTGAAAAGGAAGAAAAAGTTATTGATTACAGAGAGAAAAACGCAAAAGCGGGTTATGTTTATATCATTTCAAATATTGGCTCTTTAGGCGAAAACGTATATAAGATAGGGATGACTAGGCGACTAGAGCCGTTAGAACGAATTGACGAATTAGGCGACGCGTCCGTTCCATTTGAATTTGACGTACACGGGCTTATCTTTTCTGAAAATGCGCCAGCCCTTGAAGCAAAGTTGCACGAACATTTCTATAAGAGCAGAATAAACAAAATGAATGACCGAAAAGAATTTTTCAAAGCCGATATTCACGAAATTGAAAAAGTAGTAAAAGAAAACTACGATAAAGTAGTTGATATTGTTAAAGATTCACCCGCTGAACAATATCGAGAAAGCCTGCTCACTGAATAGCAAAAAAACACCGAACAAAGCAGGTAGTGAATTAGATTAGCAGGACTCTACACGATTTACAAACATTTTTCTGGTTTCGGGTTTTTTTCTGCTCCCAAACAGAGTCCACGCCTGCCCACACCTCTACTTATTCCTCCACACCGTAAAATCTTTCAAGATCGAACCCCCAAAAAATTCGCGCAGGATTGAAGTCTCTGGCACGAGATTCGCACGTTCGTCCAGCAGTTGAACTACTGGACAACTGCTACTTATTCTTCCACACCGTAAAATCTTTCAGAATCGAACCGCCGAGAAACTCGCGCAACAACGAAGTCTCTGGCACGAGATTCAAATCGAGCGGGACGAACCACTCTAAAAACGCGAGCAGGCGTTTGGCTTCGATGTATTCAGGCGCGCCGAATTGCACCTGCCTGAGCAGCGGCTCGGCGAGAGGCTTGAGCGCCGCCATTTCATACACCAACGCAGAGTTGAACATCACATCCGCATTTTCTTGATTCGGAAAAATATATTTCGCTTCGCCGCGCCGCACCGATTCCCAGCGTGAGATGGTTTGAGTTGCCGTGTAACCGCGTTCGCGCGCGTCGCGCACGATGCGGCGGAGTAAACGCGTGTCGGTGGTAGAGACTCGGTTATGGCGATCCAGATTCAACTGCGTCAGAGGCGAGATGTAGATGCGGAACGCCTCGCCGCTCAAACTCTTGGGGATGAGGCGCGGGTCGAGACCGTGAATCCCTTCGAGGATGATCGGCTGTCCGCGCGCGAGTCGGATGACCTCCCCCGCCTCTCTCTGCCCGGTCTTGAAGTTATAGCGCGGCAGTTGGACTTCATCGCCGTGAATTAATTTTTGCAGATGATCGGCAAGCAGCGCGAGGTCGAGCGCCTCGAGCGCTTCAAAGTCTGGTTTGCCGTCTTCGCCAAGCGGAGTCTCATTGCGCGACAGAAAATAATTATCGAGTTCGAGCGGAAACGGCGAAATGCCGAGCGCGAGTAGTTGCACGGTGAGTCGCCGCGAGAATGTTGTTTTGCCCGCCGACGATGGGCCCGCAACGAGGATCACGTGCGAACGATCAATCCGATCTGCGATCTGACGCGAGATCTGCGCGAGCCGTTGTTCGTGGAATGCCTCCGAGACCAACACGATCTCATCGCCATGACCCGATTCAATCGCGTTATTCAACGCGCCGACGTTCGAGATGCCAAGTTTTTCAAGCCAGTCGCCGTATTGCAAAAAGGTCGCCAGTAATTTCGGGTATTCCGAAGTCGGAGAAAGTTCATTCGGGTTGCGGCGGCTCGGATACAACAAGGTAAATCCATCGCCCGCGGGGACCAGATCAAACCACTGCAAATATTTCGTAGACGGCACCATGTACCCATGGTGATAGTCCATACGCTCGTTGAGACTGTACAGCGTGAGATAGTTTTTCTTTCGGTACTTCAACAACTGCACTTTATCTTCCTCGCCGCGCGCCAGAAAATAGTCCATCGCCTCTTTCAACGGGACTTCCTTGCGCGCAAACGGAAGATCGTCCTTGACGAACTTGCGCATTAAGACCTTCAACACCCCCAGCTCAGAAACAGACAACGGCTCGCGCCCTTTCACCTCGCAGTAAAATCCGCCCGTCGCGACCGAATGATCAATGAACAACGTCGCCAGCGGATACATATCCGCGAAGACCATTTCAAGGAGGAAGGTCAGCGAGCGTCGGTAGATGCGCGTGCCGTCCGGCGTGGACATGGTGACCGGCGTGACGCGCGAATCCATTCCGACGGGGAAAGTTAATTCACGCAGGTCGCCGTTGATCACCGCCCCAACGAGTTGCGAATCGTGCGGGATGGCGGACAGAAAATCCCCCACCGCCGCCCCGCGCGGACCGGACAGCACGCGCCCATCCGGAAGGTGGATTTCGACTTCGAGTCTAGGGGACACAAGATTGAATTCTTTCATCTTTCTTCTTTCATTCCCGTCAAAGGTCGAGGGTCAAATGTCAACTCGACCTCTGACCCTTCGGCAGGCTCAGGACACCGCTTTCAACTTTCGACCAGATTTTCTCAGGCTTCTTTGCAAATTCCTCCAGCGGAATTTCTTTATTCACCAACGCGAGCAATGTTTCGGTGAGCATTTTATTCACCGGCGTCGGCGCGTGGAATTGTACGCCCGCGCGGACGATCTCACCGTGCAGATAATCCACTTCGCTTTTGCCGCGACCGGAGCGCAGGTCAATATGAAAGGAGGGCATTTTGTTTCCGCGCCCCGCGCCTGCCGCGCGGCTGAGGAACGGCTTGGATAACCACAACGGCAACTTCGTCGCAAACGCCAGCGCGCGGACGGGCGTGCCGGGCAGGTCAACCACTTCGATTCCCTGCGCCTTCATCACCGCGAGACATTCGCGCAACATCTCAACTTCCAATTTGTATAATTTTCTATTCGCAAGGATCTCGGCGGCGGTCATATCGAGAATTGCCGAGGTGGGGTTGGCAATGAGGTTGGTCAGCAGTTTCGACCATTTCATTTCCATCGCGTCGTCGAACAGGCGCGGGTTGAGCAGGGCGTTCTCGAAGGCAACGAACAGGCTTGCCACAAGGGGATGTCCCTTTGCAATGCCGACGCCGCGCAACCGTTCAAGGACAATATCGCCCGGTCCGCGCCGCCCAACGGCTGTAGTCACTGTGCCGTAGATCACTTTCTCCTTGCCGGCAACTCTGGCGATCGCCTGTTCATTTGAAATGCCGTTGGATAAACACAGAATGGGCGGCATTTTATCCGCGTAGGGTTTGAGGGTTTCGAGCGCGGCGGAGGTGTCGTACGATTTCAGGGCGAAGAGAACCAGGTCGAACGGTCCGTAGCGAAGCGCGTCTTCCATCGAAGAGACGAAAACAACCGAGGAGGAGTCCAGCCGAAAAGCGTCTTTCGTCTTTCTTCTTTCATCCAACGTCAAATCCAAGCGCAGTCCTCGCGCGCGCAACTCCTCTATTTTGGCGCCGCGCTCGAGGAAGACCAGTTGGCTCCCCGCCAAAGCAAGACTGCCGCCGATGTAGGCGCCGATCGCGCCCGCGCCAAAAACCAGGACTTTCATACGCGCGTTGATGTGGATTGCAGTATCGGGAGTGGCCAAAATGATTCCTATTTCAAATTCTGCGCGTGTGCGCGGTCGTTGAGCGCGTCGATCGCCCAACGATGCTGGTCGGGACGATAGATCACGCGCGCGAAGGCTGTGTTTTCAAATCGGAAGCGCACGCCCGAAGGGTCGGCATGATGCGCCACACCAACAATGGCATGCATCAATTGATTGAGCAAACCGCCGTGCGACACAACGAGATAACTGCCCGCCGGGCGCTTCAACAAATTATGCAACGCCTGCCCCGCTCGCAGGAATAATTCCCAATCGCCTTCGCCGTCGCCGCCGATCGAATTAAACGGCGTGATGTACGGAGGGCGCGGCTTTTCCTGGACTTCCTCAGGGGTCAACCCTTCCATATCGCCGATGTCGCGTTCGAGCCAGATCTCGTCGAATTCGAGTGTCACACCCAGGGCGGAGGTCACAATCTCAGCCGTTTCCTTTGCGCGCTGTAACGTGCTCGAAATGGCAAGATCAAACTTCACGCCCTCCGTCTTCCAGCGGCGGGCGAGCGCGGTTGCCTGTGCCCGTCCGCGTTCGGTGAGCGGATAATCGGACTGCCCCTGCCAGCGCGACTCGGCATTGCCGGTCGATTCACCATGACGCAAGAATACAAATTGATATACTGGTTTCGGAGTTGCGCTCAAGCTACTCCCCTTTCTTCAATAAATAGACGGGTCTGCGTTTCACTTCCTGAAAAATATACCCCACATACACGCCGATAAAGCCTAACAATATCATGATGATTCCGCTGGCAATGAGCAGAACCGCCATGAGCGAACTCCAACCGGGGGCGATCACCTGCTCGGTGTTCCTGGTGACAGACAGCCATACCACCCAGCTCAACTGCACAGCCGCGAGCGCAAAGAACATCAGCCCCGAACTCAGCCCAATATACAGCGGGATCAATGAGAAGGAAAAGATCGCGTCCGATGCGAGACGGAACATTTTGCCCAACGAATATTTCGAATGCCCCGCCACGCGCGGCGGCTGGTGATACGGCAGGATGACGCTTTTATATCCCATCCACGTGATCATGCCGCGTAGAAAACGATGAAACTCGGGCATGGCTTTGAGCGCGTCCACTGCCTGGCGCGTCATCGCGCGGAAATCTGCCGCGCCGGCAACCATGCGCGTGCCGCTGATGGTGTTGATGAAACGGTAGAACGTGTCTGAAGTCCACTTTTTAAAGAGAGTCGGCTGCGTCTCTGTGGCGCGTTGTCCCTGCACAATATCGTACCCCTGACGGATCAGTTCGATCATTTCGGGGATTAACTCCGGCGGATGTTGGCCGTCACCGTCCATGCTGATGACGATGTCGCCGCTGGCGTGATCGAGCCCGGCGGTGAGCGCCGCCTGGTGACCGAAATTGCGACTCAACGCGAGCACGGTCACGCGCCGGTCAGCCTGCTTCACCCACTGGAGCGACTCCGCCGTCCCGTCGTCTGAACCGTCGTCCACGTAGAGGAAGCGAAAGTCGTGCGGAAGCGCGTCCACCACGCCGCAAATCTGCGCGTGGACCTTCTCGATCACGCCCGCTTCGTTGTAGACAGGGATGACCAAATCGACTTTGTATGTGCGTTTCCTGGAAGGCATCGGGTTGATTCTACCCCATGAAATCAATCACGTTTGCACAGGGATTCGGCGAGGAGTTCGCGGTCGTATTCGGCAGGCGCGCCATGCAGGGCTTTCAATTGATGGCAAATACTCTGATACGCCTGTTTGTCCACGCGGATCAATAATGAAATTCGTTTGACCATTTTTGTATCGTCAGTATGAATAAACGCTTCGAGCGCGGGCAACCACTCAGTAACGTCCCTGGGTTCGTATCCCAATCCGATTGCCTCACGCGCCAGTTCTGCGGCGCGCGCCCAATCGTTCTGCTGGCGGGCAAGATCAATTTTTTGAAAGTAGTAGCACCAGTCGCGCGAGGGTTCGTTCCCGAAGATCTCCCCCGGCGGGATGGCTCCCGCGTCCGATGGGCGAATCAAGCCAACATCCGAATAGGAGGCGATGCGTTGCACGTCGAGCCGCTCGGTTACCGTAAGTTCAGACCTGCTTCCATCGATCACGTGCAGGCAGGAATACACCGAGGGCTGTGTCACGAGCAACAGTTTGGCGTAGTCGCGCTTCACCAAAACCGTCCCACGCACCAGCCGTTCCTCCTGCGCGCCGAGGGCGGCATCCAACCACAGTTTATCGTGCATCACTTGCCCTGCCAGTTTCAATTCCTCGTCGGAAGGGTAGACAAGATTTAGCGGTCCCCATATTTCATATTCTTCCGCGAGCGCGTACTCGCCGGGTAGGACGAGGACAAGCGTCGCGCCTTCTTCGATCTGCGGCGCGCGCCATGTCAGTTGCCACATGGCGTTGCTTTCCACCCGCCAAAATCTTCGGTAATAATTTGCGGAGAAAAATTGAGTGAGGATGCCGCTCATCAACAACAGACAAAGCGCCGCCCAACGTAACCGTCCTTTCAGCCCATAAAAGATGATACCGCCCAGGAACAACGCCACGCCCGTCGCCGATTGATAGGTATATCGGTCCCACTGGACGCTGAATATAACGTTGCGCCCCGCGAGAATAATGGGCAATGTTGTAACAACAATGAAGATGGCTCCCAACCACAACCAATCGCGGCTCACGGCTGGATTCTCCTCTGCCCCCAACCTATTCGATACCTGGTCCCGCATCAAAAACGCGCACAGCCATGTTAGCGCAATGGCAGTCAACCCCAGGCCGATTGCCAGCGCTGTTATGCGCGTGTCGCCTACGCTGGTCGAAAATTGGTAGTAAGGCACTTCCCATGCCAGCAAGGTGGTCTCGATCAAGTCGGTGACGGTTTCCACCACAATATGAAGGATACTGTTGATGGATAGAGGACCAAAATTGTTCAACACAATGCCTATGTTCGTGGCGCGTCGCGTGCTTTCGAACAGGAACACGCGCCAGAACACAAACATTGCGGCAAAGATGAGATAAGGGGCAACGGATGGAAAACTCTTGCGGATCAATTCCCTCCCCGACAATGCCTCGCGGCGGCTGACAAAGTAGAGAACCAGTACCAGCCGCACTGCCTCGATGCCGATCAGCGCCTCATAAATGAATATGTAGAGAAGAGCAAGCAACAGAGAGGTAATCGTCCAAACGATCTTTCCACTGCGAGTCTCCGCCTTGATTGCCTGGATCGCGCACGCCAGCGAAGCCATGGCCGCGCCATAGGCAAGGATCAAATTCTTGAATGTCGCGGCGTTCGGTTGCTGGTAAAACCCCGGGTATACGACAAAGAGCAATGTGATTAGGGTGGTCTCGAGTTTTTGGTCTTGCCACAGGCTTCTCAACAGCCAAAGAACCGCCAGGGCGCTCAACACTTTGAAGAGCAATGCGTAGAGATGCCAATGCAGCGGGCTATTCCCCAATAGGTTGTAATCCAGCGCGTAGAGCCACCCGATGAACGGGCGGTCTCCCTGAAAGAGATTCGTGATTCCCTCCGCCCCGCGCGCTTGCGCCGTCCAGATCAGGTACCAATCGTCGCGGTAAAAACCGAGCGAGGGGATGAGTGGAGCGTACGTCAGCAAGGTGATGCCAACCACAAGAGCGGCTGAAAGCCAACTTTCAAAACGGGGGGAAATCTTCGGGAACTTCATTAATACATTCTCCTCGATCAAGCCAGGGTTCTCAAAATTAAGCCAGTCATTCTCTCTGCTCGATCATCGTCGCAATGATGATCGTTGAACAGATTGACCACTTCCCCTGCCAGCGACTCTGCCACCGGCGCGCGCCCCTCGGACATGATCCCCGCCAGTGAGGCGTAATGCGAGCTGGCAAACAGCCCGTTTGCAACAACCGCATCCATGATCTGCTTTTTATTCTTCACGCGGATATTGAATCGCCACGTTTGATATTGTTCCCGCAATTGTATCTCCATCGGCAGGCGGGTTGTGTAGATTGCGTTCAATCTTCTCTTTTGGAGGAGCGACAATTCCAAGCCGACCTCGA
>Ga0138256_10003278_pt1 | contig 17243 bp, 15 predicted proteins | sample KNB2016incub_MG_FD_105486 | JGI IMG/M metagenome (GOLD analysis project Ga0138256, IMG submission 105486) | Active sludge microbial communities from wastewater in Klosterneuburg, Austria - KNB2014incub_MG | ecosystem: Engineered > WWTP > Activated sludge > Unclassified | place: Austria... | reverse complement strand
GGGTCACCAATGTAAAACACCACATTTGTTGAAGAATTTGGATTACTGTTCTTCGAAATTCTCAAAGCTTCGGCGATGGTTGTGTATTGGTTTGAGCCGTAGGAAAATAAATTTATTGCCAATAAGTCATTGAAATTTTCAGCACTAAATTGACCAATTTCACGAATAGTAGTAATCATAGAAATCGCACCACCTTTTGGATTCCAATAGGTAAATTCACCAGCAGTTGGTCTTGAGGGATTGTCAAATCGTGAAAAATCACAAGTTATGGTTATAAATAAAGGATATTTATATTGATTGCTTAAATTTTCACCGTCCGATTTTTCCCAAAGCCGCTCACTTGCTAGTCCATCTTCTCCACCGTGACCTAAATAATTTACTACTAAAGATCCTTTTTCGAAAGTGCTGAATAAATCAATTCGACCTTTAGGGTATCGCGCACCTCCGGCTGATGCCTCTTGAACATAGGAATCTAAAAATATTTTATTAACATTCAAAAAAGGTTTTTCAAAAGTAATTTTATCAGCCAAAATATTTTGTCGTCTTTGCAAACTTGCATCCGAAGATTTATCGGAATCATCACTAACCATTACATAATTGTTTCTCCAACTACCATACGATTTTTCATCATGGTATTCGATGACTTTGTTTACCATCTCATCTGCTTGGGAAACATTATCGTTAATCATTCTGCCAACAGCGATGTCTATTCCACCAAAAAAATTAGTAATATGACCTTCGCCGGTGTCCATTAGCCCAAAGAAATCATCAGATGCGAAAGCGGATTCCCCAGTAGTATTGCTGTTTAATGCATGATATATAGGTACAATATTAGTGTTGTTTGGGGTTCTGTTTTTATAATCATAAGAAGCATCACCAAAAAGGTTGACATATTTAATTCTTTTTTCCGATGTCGAAGCGTTATCGTAAATATATTTAATACAATTCCTAATGGCTGCTATGTCTTGTTTGCCAGATGAAAACTCTTGATAAATGTTCTCCAATTGGATTACTTTAACGTTAAGATTAGAATAGGATCGGTGAAAATTTGCTAATTTCTCTGCTGAATTCGCTAAGAAAGCAGGAGTAATAATCACATAATCTATGTCTTGAAACTGACCTTGGGCATTTTTGAAAACGGTGCCTTTCAAGTTTTGGTTGACGATTTTTGTTTTACTGGTTTTTAAAGGAGTATAATAATCGGAAGCATCAATGGCAACGTATTTTCTGAGTTCACCAAGATTTGCCTTAAAAGAAAATGATGCTTGATTGGTATTTTCTAAACTAGTAACATTATATAGGTCGGTAACATCCCAAATTTGTGAAATTCCGTTGGCATTACTAATAGTATAATTCACAATCCCTAAACTAGAACTTGCCAAATCATATTGAAAAGGAAATTGTTTGCCGTAACCTGTAAGATTTCTTTTGGCAGTAAGTATAATTTTATCCAGATATCCTTTAGAGCCCGGCACACCATTATTGTTATAAGTCAATTTAATTTTTACATTATCTGAACTTGGAAATGTAGTATTGCTTGGCAAAGTGTTTTCATAAAATAGAATACCTGAATATTGAACAAGAGCAGGAAATGACATTGTGCCAACGTCTTGTCCATTTGCCAAAACCTTGAAACTAGTAACGGTATAAGCTGCCGAAGCAGTATTTATACTTAGTTTTGTGGGTGTTGTTGTGTCAATATTTGGAAAATTAAAAGAAAACTCCTGTTCTTGATTAACGTCAAACACTTCTCCAAACCATTTTCGGCCAAGGCGTCCAATATTAACTAAATCTAATTCGTAAAATTGACGGTCGTCAAAAGTGGTTAAACTCAAAGTGCTGTTTCCACTGGGCTGAGCCATATTCGAAATTCTTTTTCCATCATTTCCTTGAACTGTAATATAATAATAGGACTTGGTGTCGTATAAATTAATGTTGGTTTGACTTTCTTGATTCCAAGTATCAACGCCTTCTGCATAAAACAATATGTAGTCATCATCATTAAAAACACCATCGCTTTCGCCAATGATTTGAATGGCATTTTCAGTTAAATCGGTTGGATAATAAGTTGCATTAGACAAAGGCAACATTCGGCCACCATTTCCATATAGTTTTATTTTTTTTGGATTAATACCACTTAAATTTATGCCTAATTGCTGTAAAAAACTTCTCGAAATTTTATAAACGCCTGATTTTTCTATGTAAAATTGATACCAATCTCCAGTCGCTAAAACAGAATTGGTTACAGCATTAATTTTGTTGGTTTGTGAAATTCTTGAAGCGTTATTACCACTAATTGAATAAGAAAAAGATTTAATTCGTTTGTATCCAAAGTCATCTTTGACAATAGGTGACAGAATAATAAAAGCCTGTTTTAAATCTCTCGATTCGTTTATTTTCAAAGAGGCCTCTATAGTTTTTGGTATATTTGCTAAGTCTAAGTCTCCAAGTTGAGATTCATTTATTGACTCATAATTAACATTTGATATTTGGAGTGTGTTTTCATTGTAATTACTTGTTAATGAGATATTTAATGTTAAATATATAGCCTTCTTTGATGAGTCATAACTAAAACTACTACCAACGAATTGAGGGATATTAATTTTGTTTTCGCCAAAAAACATTTCATTTTTTTCTAGCCATTCAATAGTAGCCTCTCCTTTTATTTGCGCAAAAGAAACGAAAGGAATTAGGATCAAATAGACCAAAAGTGTTTTTTTCATAGTTTTGTAAAACGCAATAATTAATAAAATAGTATTGGCAGTAAAAATATATCATTTCGTGTAATTTTAATAATAAATAGTATAAATTTGCGTTTTAGTTTTGAGTTTTATCATAGAAAGAACAGTTCGATTTATTAAATAAAAAAATGTTGTTGCAGTTTAATTGTTAATTATATATATTGCACCACTCAAATCATCACCTACTAAAAAGTATGAAAGTAAACAAAATTATAACCTTGCGTTTGATATTATCAATGATTTTGATTGTTGGTTTTGCTAGTTGCAGTAAAAAATCTAGCACGAAAAACACCTCTCAAGGAACAGGTTGGAATGTTGATAGCAAAAAAGCAGGTTCAGGAAAGAAACAAGAAGCTGGTCCAGGATTGGTTTTTGTTGAAGGAGGAACTTTTACAATGGGTAAAGTTGAAGACGATGTTATGCATGATTGGAATAATACGCCAACTCAGCAACATGTTCAATCCTTTTATATGGATGAAACAGAAGTTACCAATGCGATGTACCTAGAATATTTAGATTGGACCAAAAAGGTATTTCCACCAACCGAAGCAAACTACAAAAACATTTATGAAGGAGCTTCACCAGACACTTTGGTTTGGAGAGACAGATTGGGTTATAATGAAACGATGACCAATAATTATTTGAGACATCCTTCTTATGCACAATATCCTGTTGTAGGTGTAAACTGGATTCAAGCAGTTGAATTTGCTAAATGGAGAACAAACCGTGTAAATGAAGCATTATTAGAAAAGAATGGTTACCTTAAAAAGAATGCTAAAACTTTAGACGTGACTGCCGATAGTAATTTTGACACCGAAACCTACCTGAAATCTCCAACATCAACTTATGGTGGAAACGCAGAAATTGTTTTGCCTGGAAAATATGCTGATAAAAAAGGTGGTGTTAGACAACCAAAAGCCGGAAAAGACGGTAAAGTTGTTGCGCCAACAAATATTTATGCACAGCGCTCTTCAGGAATTTTACTTCCAGAATATAGACTTCCTACCGAGGCAGAATGGGAATATGCTGCTGCTGCAGATGTAGGACAAAGAGAATATAACATATATAAAGGACAAAAAAAATATCCTTGGTCAGGCAGTTATACTCGTTCTGGAAAAAGACAAAGCAAAGGAGATCAATTAGCCAATTTCAAACAAGGAAATGGTGATTATGGAGGAATAGCTGGATGGTCAGATGATGGAGCGGATATTACTAATAGTGTTAAAAAATACCCAGCAAATGATTTCGGTTTATATGATATGGCTGGAAATGTAGCCGAATGGGTTATGGATGTTTACAGACCAATTGTTGACAACGAAGCCAATGATTTTAACTATTTTAGAGGAAATCAATACACCAAAAATAAAATTGGTAAAGATGGTAAAATCAGCATAATTGGTAAAGATAGTATTCAGTTTGCAACTTTAAGTAATGGTAAAAAAGTGGCTACTAGTTTTCCAGGTCAAATTGCTCAAGTTCCAGTTGATGAAATTGAAACGTATTTGAGACAAAATTTTGATAAAAGCGACAATGTCGATTACAGAGATGGTGACAAACAATCGTCAAGATATTTTAATTTTGCTGATTCAGAGTCTGACGTCAAAAAAGGGAAAGACGATAAGAGTATGTATAACTCACCAAAACACAATGTCGCTACAGATAGTTTAGGAAACATGGTTAGAAAGTACGACAAAAACAATAAGAGAACTACTCTGATAGATAATAATGTAAGAGTTTACAAAGGAGGTTCTTGGAGAGACAGAGCGTACTGGTTGGATCCAGCTCAAAGAAGGTATTTTCCTCAAGATATGGCTACGGATTATATTGGATTTAGATGTGCAATGTCAAAAGTGGGTGCTAAATCTGAAAAAAGAAAATCTGCAAGAAATTAATTTATTATAGTATACCGATAAAAGCCCTTTGATTAGGGCTTTTATTGTTTAAAACCATTTTCGTATGGATATCTCATACATTCACAGCTTGTTTTTAAAATGCAGTTCGGTTTCAATTGATACAAGAAAAATCGAAGCGAATTCCTTATTTGTTGCTATAAAAGGTGAAAACTTTGATGCTAATACTTTTGCCAAAGAGGCACTCGAAAAAGGAGCTTCCTATGTGATAATTGACAATGAAAATTATTTTATCGACCAAAGAACTATTTTGGTTGAAAATAGTTTATCTGCTTTGCAAGCTCTAGCAAAATTTCATCGCCAGTTTTTAAAATTACCTATAATAGCCCTTACCGGAAGCAACGGAAAAACGACAACGAAAGAATTGATAAATGTAGTGCTTTCTAAAAAGTTCAAAACAAAAGCAACCATAGGAAATCTAAACAATCATATTGGAGTGCCTTTGACTTTGTTGTCTTTTGATAGTGAGACAGAGTTTGGAATTGTCGAAATGGGTGCCAATCATCAAAAGGAAATTGAATTTCTATGCGAATTAGCAACGCCAGATTACGGTTATATCACCAATTTTGGGAAAGCTCATTTGGAAGGTTTTGGTGGTGTAGAGGGTGTTATAAAAGGGAAAAGCGAAATGTATCAATATCTTGCTCAAAACGATAAATTAGCATTCATTAATTTAGAAGATAAAATTCAGGTCGAAAAAGCATCTGCTCTAAAATGCTATACTTTTGGTATTAAAAAGGAACATGCAAGTGTAAATATTAATTCCATAGCCGCAAATCCATTTGTTGAAGTTCAATTTTCTGACTTGCAAATTAAAACCCATTTGATTGGGTTGTATAATGCCAATAATATAAATGCCGCTCTCGCTATCGGGAAATACTTTGGTGTTGATGACACAGAAATAAAAGATGCTTTAGAAAGCTATATTCCCGAAAACAATCGCTCTCAATTAATATCCAAAGGAACAAATCAAATTATTTTAGATGCTTATAATGCCAATCCAAGTAGTATGGCAGTTGCTATTGAGAATTTTTTACAATTAGATGATTCAAATAAAGTGATGATTTTAGGTGATATGTTTGAGTTAGGGACAGAAAGTGCACAAGAGCATAAGGCAATTATTAATCTACTTTTAGACACTAAAGATGTTGCTTTTTACTTAGTCGGGAAAGAGTTTTATGCTCACCGAGTGAACAGCAAGAATTTTTATTTTTATGAAACCTTCGATGCTTTTTCTGAATATTTAAACGGAATAAAACTTGAAAATAGTTCAATTCTAATAAAAGGTTCCAGGGGGATGGCTTTAGAGAGAACGCTTCAATTTTTGTAATATCGTTGCAGATAATTTCAAAATTTTATAATGAGTTTCTAAGGATTAAATGGCATTTATTTTCTATTTGGTCTTTTTGATTTTTTAAAATCATCTGAGCTAGAATTTTCCCCATAAGTTCAAAATTTGTCGAAATGGTAGTGATCCCGTTTTCGACAATTTTTTTTAAAGGGGTTTCATTATAGGAGATAACACCAAAGTCTTCTCCGATTTTTAGGTTTTGAATTTTAGATTTTTCTATAACTTGCACCAAATCTCTATCGTTTGGAATGATATAAACTTCGCCTTTTTTTATGTCCCTATTCTTAAATTCTGTAATGACTTCATAGTAAAATCCAAAATCTTTGCAAAAATTCTCAAACCCAATTTTCATACCCAGTGGTTCCCTAAATCCAGGAAAAATTAAAATTATATTCTCGTATTTGTTCAATTTATTCTTTCCGAGTACTAAGCAATTGTAGATGTCCTTTTGATGGTTTTGATATATTGCCGGAAAGGATATTAATTCTGGATTTGTTTGGTCTAAAATAAAAACTTCATTTACTGGTAGGGTTTTTATAGCTGTTGCTGCACCGATTAAATTTGTGGGCATTATAATGTATTTGGTGTAATTGCCATTGCTGTCATCGATTAGTTTTTGAAAAACTTTGGTGTTAAAATGATGAAAATAAATATCAACCTGAATGCCCTTTCCAATGTGAATTAAAAAAGAATTATATAGGTCTTCTTTGAAACTATTTAGTTCGTCGAAAAGTAAAAAAATCCGTTGTTTTATGCTGATTTCAGTGCTTTTTACATAGTATCCCTTTCCCAGAATAGCATAAATTATGCCTCTTTTTTTAAGTTCTTCATAGGCTTGCAATACAGTATCTCGTGACAAAGAAAACTCAAGACAAACCTTGTTTATTGAGGGTAGTTTTTCGTCTTTTTTTAAGCTTCCTTCTTCTATTGTTTTTTCAACTGAAGAGATGATTTGTTTGTATTTGGGGATGCCCTTGTTATTGTGAATTTGTATGAATTTCATTAAGTACTATTTTTTTCTGCAATTTACTAAATAAACCGGTAGGTACTGGTATGTAAAAGTAAATAATTAGTATAAATTTGTTTTTCATATTTACTAAAAAAAGAATGCAAATTAAACATATCTAACATTTTGTTCGATATAATATTATGAAATCATTTGGTCTAAATGGGTTTGAGTGTTTTATCAGTTTTTTTAAATTGACTTGTAACAACGGAACCAAAATCATTATTAATGTAGTTACAAGACTATTTACGTATTTAAAAACACCTTTAAATGAAATCCTTTTATTGAATTTTGTTTCAGAAATAAGTAAATCATTTAACCCAAAATACACTTATAAATTTCAATTGATTAATATAAACATTACCAAAAAGAGTAAGCCATATAAAAACACAAGATTATGAATGATATTTTAATTAAAAAAACTACCGATTTTTTTCGGAAAACGTTTAATTCTGATGCTGACAAAGTGGTTTTGTCTCCAGGGAGAATAAACATCATTGGGGAACATATTGATTATAATGACGGATATGTTTTGCCGGCGGCTATTGATAAAATTATTTGCTTTGCTTTCGAAAAAAATAACACAAACACGGCCAACATTCAAGCTATTGATTTGAATGAATCTGTTGGAATCGATGTGACGAAGGAAGCCGTATTGAGCGATGTTGTTTGGACAAATTATTTGCGTGGAGTCTTATTTCAATTGAAACTGAAAGGCTATGAAATTGGTGGTTTTAATTGTGCTTTTAGCAGCAATATCCCAACGGGTTCAGGTTTGTCTTCCTCTGCCGCATTGGAATGTGGATTTTTATTCGGAATTAACGAAATGTTTAATTTGGGAATTAAATCAATTGACATTGCTTTAATGGGACAAAGTGCCGAACATTGGGTAGGTATCAATTGCGGAATTATGGATCAGTTTTCCAGCGTAATGGGATTAGAAAATAAAGTGATAAAAATTGATTGCCGCACATTGGATTATACTTATCACGACGCGAATTTTGTTGATTACTCTTTAATATTATTCGATAGTAACGTAAAACATTCATTATTTACTTCGGAATACAATAATCGACGCATCGAATGTAACGAAGGATTGAGTATCATCAAAGAAAACTATCCTGAAATTGAAAGTTTCCGTGACTGTGATGTGGATCATTTAATGAATTTGAAATCCAAAATGTCGGACAATGTTTTCAAAAGAAGTTTGTATGCTGTAAAAGAAATCAAACGTGTGATCCAAGCTTGTGAAGCTTTAGACAAGGGAGATATCAAAACATTAGGAAAATTAATGTTTGAAACCCACGAAGGATTATCCAAAGATTATGAAGTGAGTTGTGCCGAATTAGACTATTTGGTAGATTTGGCCAAAGCCGAAGAGGATGTAATTGGCTCAAGATTAATGGGAGGTGGATTTGGTGGATGTGCCATCACTTTAGTCAAAAAGGGAAGCGAAACAGTTATAAAAGAAAAATTCACCAAATTATACTTAGACAAATTTAATATCGATTTAAAAATTTATGATGTGAAAGTTTCTAACGGAACCTCATTATATAAAAATTAATTGCAATGAAACGCCCAAGACAATCGTCATTGACACATAAGAAAATGTTTATAGGCGTTCCATCTTCCAATAAAAAACAAATAGTAAAAACAGATGAAAAAATTTGATATATACGAAGATCCGCACAGAAGATTTAATCCGTTAATCAACGAATGGGTATTGGTTTCTCCACATCGGGCAAAACGTCCTTGGCAAGGTCAAAAAGAAACTGTTGCAAGTGATGGAAGGCCAGAATACGATCCGGAATGTTATTTGTGTCCCGGAAACGTTCGTGCCAATGGAGAAATAAATCCACAATACACCAGTTCTTTTGTGTTCGAAAATGATTTTGCCGCTTTGAAACAAGAAGAAATTGAGTTCGAAGAAAGTACAGAGGCTACTTTCTTTAAAGCTAAACCCGAAAGAGGTATTTCCAGAGTGGTGTGTTTCTCTCCGAAACACAATATCACTTTACCAGAAATGGATTTGCCAACAATTGAAGAAATCATTCGTACTTGGCAAAGAGAATATACCGATTTGGGAAATGTTGATTACATCAATTACGTACAAATTTTCGAAAACAAAGGAAGTGTTATGGGTTGCAGTAATCCGCATCCACACGGTCAAATTTGGGCGCAGTCTTCATTGCCAACACAAATCGAAAAAACACAAAATAGTCTAAAAAATTATTTTGATAAAAACGGAAGCAACTTGCTTTTGGATTATTTAGCAAAAGAATTAGAAGCGAAAGAGCGTATCGTAATCGAAAACGAACATTTTGTGGCTTTAGTCCCTTTTTGGGCAATTTGGCCTTTCGAAACTTTGATTGTGTGCAAACGTCACGTCACAAAAATAACCGATTTTAATGCAGAAGAAGTAGCGGCTTATGCTCTAATTTTAAAACAATTGACATCGAAATACGACAATCTTTTTGAAACTTCTTTTCCTTATTCATCGGGGATTCATCAAGCGCCGACCGATGGAAACGAGCATCCTGAATGGTTGTTTCACATGCACTTTTACCCACCGTTATTGCGTTCCGCTTCGGTTAAGAAATTTATGGTAGGTTACGAAATGATGGGAGAATCTCAACGAGATATCACTGCTGAGAAAAGCGCTCAAATGCTAAGAGATTTATCAGATATACATTATAAAAGTAAATAAGACATGAAAGTATTAGTAACAGGAGGACTTGGATTTATTGGCTCGCATACCGTTGTCGAATTGCAAAACGAAGGTTTTGAGGTGGTTATAATTGATAACCTTTCTAATTCTTCTGAAGATGTTTTAAAAGGGATTGTTGCCATTACAGGTAAAGAACCCATTTTTGAAAAATTGGATTTAAGAGAAAAAGCAGCCGTTCAAGATTTTTTTCAAAGACATCAAGATATTAGTGGCGTAATTCACTTTGCTGCTTCAAAGGCTGTTGGCGAAAGTGTTACGAATCCGTTATTGTATTATGAAAACAATATCGCATCTTTGGTTTATTTGCTTCAAGAATTAGAGAAAAAAGAGAAAGCTCAATTTATTTTTAGTTCCTCTTGTACGGTTTACGGTCAAGCCGATGTTATGCCAATTGACGAAAATGCACCTATCAAACCAGCAATGTCTCCCTACGGAAACACAAAACAAATAGGAGAAGAAATCATTACAGATGTTTCTAAAGTTAGCAATATTAATGCTATATTGCTTCGCTATTTTAATCCAATTGGGTCACATCCATCTGCAGAAATTGGTGAATTACCAGTTGGCGTTCCACAAAATTTGGTGCCATTTATTACCCAAACAGGTATTGGACTGCGAAAGGAATTGATGGTTTATGGAAACGATTATCCAACAGTTGATGGCACTTGTATTCGCGATTACATTCACGTTGTCGATTTAGCAAAAGCTCATGTGGTGGCTTTGCAAAGATTATTGGGAAATAAAAATGAAGAAAAAATTGAAATTTTCAACTTGGGAACAGGAGTTGGAAGTTCGGTTTTAGAAGTGATTTCAAGTTTTGAAAAAGTAAGTGGCAAACCTTTTCCTTATAAAATTGTTGACAGAAGAGAAGGCGATGTGACAATGGCTTATGCAAGTACGAACAAAGCAAATACAGTTTTGGGCTGGAAAACGGAATCTTCCTTAGATCAAGCAATGGAAAGTGCTTGGAAGTGGGAACAAAAAATAAGAACTAAATAATTTTATAACATAACAAAGATTTAGTACAAACCAAAATTAAATAAATAACAAAACGATTATGAATACATTACAAATTGCAGACTATTTAGTCTTTCTTGTTTACTTTTTTATAGTATCTGGATATGGTTATTGGATATACAAACGAAAGCAAACAGCTACTCATACTGCTTCACACGATTATTTTTTGGCCGAAGGATCACTAACTTGGTGGGCAATTGGAACTTCTCTAATCGCTTCAAACATTTCTTCTGAGCAATTTATTGCTATGTCTGGAAATGGATTCAAAATGGGTTTAGCAATTGCAACTTATGAGTGGATGGCAGCCCTGACTTTGATTATTGTAGCCGTATTTTTTATTCCGGTCTACTTAAAGAATAAAATATACACAATGCCACAGTTTCTTCATCAAAGATACAACGGTGACATTGCTATGATTATGGCCGTTTTCTGGTTGTTGTTGTATGTAATTGTAAACTTAACTTCGATTTTATATCTGGGAGCTTTAGCAATCAATGGAATTTCAGGAATCAATCTTGATTTATGTATGTATGGTTTAGCTTTCTTTGCAATTATTATTGCACTTGGAGGAATGAAAGTAATTGGTTATACCGATGTTATTCAGGTGGTATTTTTAATTTTCGGAGGCTTAGTAACAACTTATTTAGCATTGGATAAAGTAGCCGAATTAAATGGTCAACACGGAATGCTTCAAGGGTTCAACTATATGATGGACCAATCAGGGGATCATTTTCATATGATATTTGAAAAAGACAGCCCGAACTTCCCTAGTTTACCGGGGCTTACAGTTTTATTTGGTGGTATGTGGATTGTTAATTTAAATTATTGGGGTTGTAATCAATATATTACTCAAAGAGCTTTAGGAGCTGATTTAAAAACGGCTAGAAGTGGAATTTTATTTGCTGCTTTCTTAAAATTATTAATGCCAGTGATAGTTGTTTTACCCGGAATTGCAGCATATGTAATTTATATGAAAGGTGGTTTGCAAACCGAATTGTTAGGTCCTGATGGAGTTTTAAATCCAGATCGTTCTTATCCGGTTTTATTAAATCTATTGCCTGTTGGTTTAAAAGGATTATCATTCGCAGCCCTTACTGCAGCTGTAGTAGCTTCATTGGCTGGTAAAGTAAATAGCATCTCAACAATTTTTACATTGGATATTTACAAGAAAAAAATTGATGTAGATTGTAGCGAAAAGAAAATGGTTCGTGTCGGTAAATGGGCTGTACTAGTTGCAATGTTATTAGCCGTAGTTATTGCTCCGCACTTAGGAATTGATAAAAAAGGGGGATTCGAATTTATTCAAGAGTACACAGGATTTGTAAGTCCGGGTATTTTTGCAATGTTTATCTTAGGGTTCTTTTGGAAAAAAACAAGTTCAAATGCCGCTATGTTTGCCACAATTGGAGGTTTTGTTTTGTCAGTTGTTTTCAAATTCCTTCCTAAAATGATGAATTTAGAATTTTTACATTCAACTGGTTTTTCTGCTTTAGTTCAACAAGAAGATGGAACAAGTATTTATGAAATTCCATTTTTAGATCGTATGGGATTTGTATTTGCAATTTGTGTGGCTGTTATGGTTATTATCAGTTTAATAGACGACAAACGTGGCGTAAAATCTAAAGGTTTAGAAATCGATGCCACTATGTTCAAAGTGAACAATGCCTTTTTAGCTGGATCATTAATTATCTGTGGAGTTCTAGTTGCATTATATTCAATTTTCTGGTAGAAGAACAAAAAAAATGGAAATCGATAATTTAAACAAGATAAATTTTAAGAAAATAATTGACAATCAGGAAGTTTCTCTTTTTTCTTTGAAAAACAAGAATGGATTTGTTTGTCAAATTACCAATTACGGGGCACGACTCGTTTCATTTTTCGTGCCCGTAAAGGACAAAGCTCCTATTGACATAATCTTAGGCTATGATTCAATTGATGATTATCAAAAAGATGATTTTTATTTGGGAGTTATAGCCGGCCGTTATGCCAATAGAATTGCTAACGGCAAATTTTCTTTAGAAGGTAAAGAGTATTCTTTATTCGTAAATAATGGTCCTAACTCTCTTCATGGAGGAAAAAAAGGATTTGATAAAGTGGTTTGGAAAGCATCGCCCTTTTTGAATGAAAGGGAAGAAGAAGCCCTTGAATTAAGCTATCTTTCAATGGATGGCGAGGAAGGTTTTCCGGGGAATTTACAAGTAAAAGTAATCTATACTTTGACCAACGACAACGAAATAAAAATAGATTATAAAGCGGTGGCAGATGCCAAAACGATTCTTAACCTTACAAATCATGCTTATTTTAATTTAAAAGGAGCTGGAGAAGAAACTATAACGTCGCATGATTTGGTTCTAAATGCAGATTCTTTTACGCCAACCGATGCTGGTGCGATTCCTACCGGAAAAATTCAAAGTGTTTCAAACACTCCAATGGATTTTAGAGTGGCTCACAAAATTGGAGAGCATATCAATGAGGATTATATCGAATTGAAACAAGGAATTGGTTACGATCACAATTGGGTGTTAAACAAGAAAAACAATGAGTTAAGTTGGGCCGCAACCGTTTATGAGGCTTCTACCGGAATAGAGTTGAAAGCGTTCACTACCGAGCCTGGCGTGCAGTTTTACTCGGGTAATTATTTAAATATAAATAATGGTAAGAATTCAAAATCATATCCAACTCGTTCAGGATTTTGTCTCGAAATGCAGCATTTTCCAGATTCTCCAAACCACGATAATTTTCCAAGTACTGTATTGAATCCTGGAGAAATATATACTCAGACCACAGTTTATCAATTTGAAGTGAAATAAAGAATAATAAATTTTTATTGAAAACATTAGTTTAGATTGTACATTTGTAGCAGAAAAATCGACCTATTGGTTTGATATTCTTTACGAATAGGCAACTGAAAAAGCCATTCTGAAAAGAGTGGCTTTTTTATAATTATAAAAAATAATGTTATGGCTCATAAAGCAGGTTTTGTAAATATCATCGGAAATCCAAATGTTGGAAAATCAACCTTGATGAATGCCTTCGTTGGCGAAAGATTATCCATCATCACCTCAAAAGCACAAACTACTCGACATAGAATTCTTGGGATAGTAAACGGCGAAGATTTTCAATTGATCTTGTCCGATACACCGGGAATAATCAAACCCGCTTACGAAATGCAGGAATCGATGATGAACTTCGTGAAATCTGCTTTTGAAGATGCCGATATCTTGATTTATATGGTCGAAATTGGTGAACAAGAACTGAAAGACGAAGCTTTTTTCAATAAAATTATCCATTCGGAAATTCCGGTTTTGTTATTGTTGAACAAAATTGACAATTCCAATCAAGAGCAATTAGAAACTCAAGTTGCTTTCTGGACTGAGAAAGTTCCCAATGCCGAGATTTATCCAATATCAGCCTTGCAAAACTTCAATGTTCCCGAAGTTTTTCAAAGAATTATCGAATTGTTGCCAGAATCTCCAGCTTATTATCCAAAAGATCAATTGACCGACAAACCGGAACGTTTTTTCGTAAACGAAACCATACGTGAAAAGATCCTGTTGAATTATAGCAAAGAGATTCCATACGCGGTCGAAATAGTTACCGAAGAATTCTTTGAAGACGAAAACATCATCCGCATTCGTTCCCTGATTATGGTGGAACGTGAAACCCAAAAAGGAATCATCATTGGTCACAAAGGAGCAGCTTTGAAACAAGTAGGAATGGAAGCTCGCGTCGATTTAGAGAAATTTTTCGGAAAACAAATCCATATCGAATTGTACGTGAAAGTCAACAAAAACTGGAGAAGTAATGCTAATATGTTAAAGAGGTTTGGGTATAATCAGTAGTTGATTTTATTTTGGTTCAAAAATATTTCTGTAAACCAAAGGTTTTTTACTCTTTCTATTGTTAATCATTTCATCCAAAGTTTTATCGTAATACTCTTGTAAAATAGAGGGTTCAATAATATGGACATTGTACATCCATTGAAAAAGCCAGCCTAATAATTCACGATTAATGCCACATTTCATAGTCATTATATGATTGCCTTTCTTTTTCTCGAAATGTTGTGAATGATGCCAAAAATATTTTGAAACTAATGCACCGGTTACCGATGTAAATTCAATTTTAATGTCATAAACTTCATCGTTTATGTTTTTAGTAATTCCAAAACGTTTGTCTAATTCTGTTTTTATTTTCTTTGAAAGTTGCTCATAATTGTAGCCTTTACCAAGTATTTTTATTTTCTTTAATTGACCTATTTCATAAATAACAATTTCTTGTTTGTGGTTTTCAATTCCAGCAACCAAAAAAGTTCCTCGATGATATAAGATTGATACAGGAGCAAAATCAATTTTTTCTGTTTTGAAAACGTGATTATCTACTGTATAATCATTAATCAATTCTAGAATATGGATGTGTTTTTTGTTAGTTATCGCCCAGATTAAATCATCAATGTTGGAATTGAAAACAATGTCTTTTGTGATTTCATAAAAATGAGTATTAATTAATTGCTGATTATTTCCTTTTATTATTTCGTTTTTGCTCTGCTGTAAGGCATCTTGTAACAGATCTTGGAATAAATCATTGTGACCTTTCCTGTTCTCTTTTAGTATATTGGGTTGTGTCAACACAGCTAAAAGCAATGTATTGATTGCCTTTTGAGTGAGTTCTCTTTTTGTTTCCGCTGAATTTATTTTCCAAATCTTTTTGCGATAACCAACAACCGAATGAGTAAGTTGTTCATTAGATTGTAAAAAGACTTTTTCTACTTCTGTCAAATCACGCTGTAATTGACGAAGGCTAATTTCTGCATCTTTTTGTTTGAGATATTCTAAAATTGTGTTTGCATCAGCAGAAGTTAGTTTCAGATAATCATAAATTATTTTTAGTCTTTCGGTTTGTTTCAGCATAATTTTATAGTAAAATACGAATATAATATTTTTATGCGACATAAAACGCTTAATAAATTATTCTTTTTTAAAAGTTGTTGAAATGTGTTAATATATTTGTGGGAATTTGAAATCAAATTTAACAGAAACTGATATAATTTAATAATTTCTAAAACCAAAAATATGCCTTGTAGACATCGATTTTATGATTTATTAATTCCTGATAGGGAAATAGAATATCTTTTTGTAGGAACATTTAATCCAGAATGGAATTATAATAATGCACAACAAGCTGATTATTTTTATGGTAGGGTCAGGAATAATTTCTGGTGTATTTTGCCAAAGGTATTTGGAGATGAATCTTTAAAATATGAAGAATTAATTTTCAAACTTGATTATATAAATCAAAATAGAATTGGAATTACTGATATAGTTAGGAATGTTATTAATGCTAATGAAGAAAATATCATTGATAGAAATAATCTAACAACAGGTTTTTCAGATATTGTTCTGAATCAATACAATTTAGAATTCAACACTCCAAATATTTTAGAATTAATCGATAAGAATAAATCAACGTTGAAAGGTGTTTTTTTAACAAGGTCAACATTAAATGGAATTAATCAAATTGCAAATGAATGGGATAAGATAGTCTTTCATTGCAACAAATATTCAATAAATACAGATAGATTATTAACTCCTTCAAGAGGTGGTTGTCTTTCTAAAGTAGAAATTTGGAGAAATAAAATATTAAATAACAATTAATTAAATTTTAATACAAAAGAATATAAATATGGAAAATGTCCTTTCTCAATTCAAATCAGATTTTTTTGAAGTTACTTTAAATAGTGATCAATTATTTGTACACACTTCGACATCTGAAGAAGTTTTTGCCTTGCGTTCAATAAATGGCATTAGTATAGTTGACCTAGTTGATGAATATAATACCGAATTAACAGATTGGAAAAAGAAAGCTAATACTCCATATTATATGTATTTATTTGGAGGATTTTTTCTTTTAATAGATATTGTTGCTGTTGCTAGTGGTGGTTTTGGTAACGGAAAAATAATTCCATCTATTGTTATTGGTATTGCACTGATATATTTTGGTTATAAAAAACAAAATAAAAGTAAAACTGAAAAACCAAACCTTATGTCTTCTTTGAGAATAATGTTAAATGGTGGGGTAAAAGATTTTAAGTTTGACAAAGCTGACAACAGTAGTGCAAATATTGCAGATTTTGTTTCGCAAGTTGTTAAAACATTAACAGCATATCATAAAAACAACGGATAATGGGATTTTGGGATGTATTTGTAAAAACTTGGCAGGTTAGGATGTCTATTAAAATTCAAAAATCACTTGAAAATTCATTTAATTCTGCAAAAAAAAAATCAGAGACAAAAGCAAATTTGCCTGAAATTTTGAATGAATTAGAAGAAAAAAACAAGTCTTGGAATGACAAGATGAATCGACAACAATATAAATCAGATATTTAAAATATATTTTATTGGTTTGTTTCAAAATGTAAGAATTTAAAAATATACTATGAATATTATTTGTATGAATAATCAAATGGCTAATGCAAATGGCTAATGCAAATGGC
>Ga0138256_10003277_pt1 | contig 17248 bp, 20 predicted proteins | sample KNB2016incub_MG_FD_105486 | JGI IMG/M metagenome (GOLD analysis project Ga0138256, IMG submission 105486) | Active sludge microbial communities from wastewater in Klosterneuburg, Austria - KNB2014incub_MG | ecosystem: Engineered > WWTP > Activated sludge > Unclassified | place: Austria... | reverse complement strand
CCGCTGAGTTTGTAAAAGAAAACGGAATGGATACTCTGCGAGGTCCCGTAAACCCATCAACTAATGACGAATGCGGTCTCCTCACGGACAGTTTTGATTTACCGCCTGTGATGCTTATGCCCTACAATCCTGAATATTATCTGAAACTATACGACGGCTTCGGACTGAAAAAAGCAAAGGATCTTTTCGCCTTTTGGATCAGTAAAGACGTTATTAAAAACGAACCGATGATGAATAAGCTGAACAGGATCAGCGAGATGATTATTAAAAAAGAAAATCTGACCATCCGGAATGTTAATATGAAGGATTTTAAAAATGAAGTTCAGAAAGTACGTGAAATATATAACAACGCCTGGCAGGAAAACTGGGGCTTTGTGCCGATGACAGTGGAAGAGTTTAATTTCATTGCTGATAATCTGAAGCTTGCAGTAGATCCGGATTACGTTGAGTTTGCGGAAATAGACGGGAATCCGATCGGATTCTCGCTTGCTTTGCCTGATATAAATCAGGCGATCAAAGGTCTGAACGGAAAACTTTTTCCTTTCGGTTTTATTAAATTCCTTCTGAATAAAAAAAAGATAGATCAGTTAAGAGTAATAATTATGGGAGTTAAAAAAGAATATCACAAGAAAGGAATCGATGCAGTCTTTTACAGAAACGTTATTAAAGCCGGAAATAGAAAGGGGATAAGAGGCGCGGAAATATCATGGGTTTTGGAAGATAACCTTGCGATGAAGCAGACAGCCGAAAAGCTGGGAGCTCATGTTTATAAAACTTACAGAATATTCGACAAAACGTTATAATTTTATCCGAAAATACTCTGATAATAATTTATCGAATTCCATTTCGTCGTTTAACTCAGTAATTTTTTTCTCACCTGACTTCGTCAATGTCAGCTTTGTATTACTTAATGAAATTCTTCCGTCCGGGGTAGCAATTGAGCAGATCCTGTTTTTCGTAAAGTGAGATTTTTCCGAAGTCTGCTGATACTCATTCATTTCTTCAAAATCATTCCATTGTCTTTCAACGGTTTTAAATTTATACCCTTCAGTGAAATCAATTCCGTCCGCAGAATTCATCAGTATATATTCATCATCATCCGCCTTTGTAATTTTGAAAAACCCTGCGTCGTCTTTTTGAATTAATTCTGACTCAAACAATAGCGGACACATAAAATTATCTCCAAAGCCAGCATCTGCAAGATAAGTCTTTTCCTCTTTTTTAAAATAAACGATAAGAGCCATATGATCATACTCCGGACCCCAGCCTCCTTTACCGTCGCTGACACGGGCGGAAATCATTTTTACTTTAAATCCCAATTCCTTTAAAAGTAAATAAAACATTCCGTTAAGTTCATAACAGTATCCTCCTCTCTTTTCTATAAGGATTTTTTTGAAAAGATGATCCTTGTCTAATTTTAACTTTTTGTTTAAATGTATATCAAGATTCTCAAAAGGAATACTGAGAAGATGATGTCTGTGAATTTCAGTTAAGACTTTAACTGATGGAGTAAGTTCTCCGGAATAATTAATTCTTTGTAAATAATTTTTCAGCATTAAAAATTTTATTATTATGTAATTTTAAAAACCTAATCTAAATTGCAATTACAAAAGATTTACCTTAATTTTGTAAAACAATTTTTTAAATCAATAAATACTAAAGAATGAATCTTAGTAAAGCATTATTTTGTGCCGTTTTATTACTTGCATTAATAAGCTCAAATAATCTACAGGCGCAGGGTTTTAACAGCGTTACAACTGCAGACGGGATCAATGTAATTGCCGTCGGCACAGGAAATATCTCTGGAAATGTTTACCGGTCTTATAACGGCGGAACTACCTGGGCGGCTTATAATATTCCCGGCGTTGTATTAAACAGCGTGACATCTTTTAATAATGATGTATGGATAGCAGGAAACAACGGTACCATTTACAAAACTCTAAAAAATAATTCACCAATAAACGCAATTTCTACAGGCATTATCACTTCAATAAATTCAGTACATTTCATCAACGATCAAACCGGATTTTTCTGCGGAGACAACGGAGCAATATATAAATCAGCAGACGGCGGTCTTACATGGACTACTTCAAATACCGGAATTCCTTCTGTCAAATTAAACTCAATTCATTTTCTTGATGGACAGAAAGGTATAGTAGCCGGAGATAACGGAATTGTTTATGTGACTGCAAACGGCGGTAATATTTGGACGCTTGAAAATACTGGTTCTGTTAACAATCTGCTTAAAGCAAAATTCTTTACGGACGGACTTGTGATTACAGGCGCAAACGGTACCTTATTGCTTAAGCCAAATTCTTCAGCATGGGAAACAGTGAATATGAGAATAAGAACAGACATAATGGGACTTACAGGTACTGATATGGATAACATAAGAGTATGCGGCGGCGGCGGATTTATTAGAAATAATTTAAGCGGAAATTCAAGATTTTATAACTTCGAGATCAATCCAATGATGGCGAATCTTGTGGATATATTTTATTACGATAACAATATCGGATATGCAGTCAGCAGTTTAACAAATGCAATCATTAAGACAACAAACGGAGGCGCACAATGGGCACTGACTGCCGGAGCTACAAGAACTTTTCAATGGTCAAACAGACTTTCAGCCAGCAGCGGCATAGGAAATAATCTTTGTCCTCATCCGACTGACAGAAATTCAATGTTTGTAGTTTACGGTTCGACAGTATATGTCAGCAGAAACAGAGGCGAGAACTGGACAAGCATCGCAACTATCACAGGCGGAGGCAGCGCGCATTCATTTTATGTAAGTCCGCTTGATACAAATGTCTGGGTCTGCGCAATTACATCAAGTCCTGACAGAGTAACAAGGACAACAAATTACGGACAGACATGGACAACAATAATTTCAAGAAATTTCAGCAATTACGGACAGCCCCTTGAAATGGATCAGAATAATCCGAATAATTATTACTTTGCCCCGGACGGCGGCGGATTCTACAGATCTACTGATCACGGCGCATCATTTACAGAGATAAGCAATAATTATCCATTCAGAAGTCCTTGCGATATAATTGTAATGTGGGACAGCTCTGATGTAATATTCGTCGGAGACGGCGTTACAGGTTCGGGACAGGCGCAGATATTTAAGTCAGTTAATAACGGAAAGAACTGGTCACTGGTCAGAACAGTAGCTTCAAGCGAAACACCTTCTCTATGCAATACGGTTTTTGATCAGAGCGTAATTTATGCAACAGAATGGTCGGGATCCAATATTTATAAATCAACGGATTACGGAGATAACTGGACTGTAAGTCATAACACGGGATTCAGCGGCTGGGCATCGGGATTCTGCTCTGAAGATCCTACAGTCATACTGACCGGGAATTACGGTTCAAGATCTTCTTTGTCATCGGATTTCGGAACCACCTGGACGGAAATAGGCAGCATGAGCGGCTCCGGAGCAGGTATGTGGGTGGAAGACAGAAGCTTTCTTTTATCGATGCAGACCGGTTCAATGTGGAAACTCAGGATCAATTACAGTGTGATAACATCGGTAAATGAAAATGTAATATCAACAATTGTCCCCGATAAGTTTTCACTGGATCAGAATTATCCGAATCCGTTCAATCCTTCGACTACTATTAAATTCGCATTACCTGTTGCAGGAAATGTTACTTTAAAAGTATTTAATCAGCTTGGTAAAGAAGTGGAGACGCTGACAGACGGATTCAGAAATGCCGGAACTTACGAGATAAGTTTCAGCGCAGCGGATATGTCTTCAGGAGTATATTTTTATAAATTAGAGTCAAACGGAAAAGTCGAAACAAAGAAAATGCTGCTTGTGAAGTAAGATCCAATATTCACATTAAAGAAAATTAATCCCCGCAGAATAGTGTCTTTGCGGGGATTTTTTTTGAAACTTGATCAAAAGATTTTTTATGATTTCCTGAATCTTATGTTCTGAGGACAAGACGGAAACATACTTAATCACGCATAATCGACTGATAACGCTGCAGATGACTTAGCTTAAAAATCTAATACAAATTAAAACTCAATTAAATTAATGACTGAAAAGTATATAATTCCGGCCCAAACCCGTATTGGGCATGTACATTTAAAAGTAGCTGATCTTAACCGTTCGCTGGAATTTTACAGGGACTTATTAGGATTTGAAGTAACTTTGGAGTACGGTAGTCAGGCTGTATTTATTTCCGCCGGCGGTTATCACCATCACATTGGTTTAAACACCTGGCACAGCAAAGGCGCTCCTCCTGTATCGAAAGAAGGCTCAGGATTATATCATACTGCAATTCTTTATCCAACAAGAAAAGACCTTGCTATAATATATGAACGGCTGCGAAAAGCTGAATATCCGTTAACCGGCGCAAGCGACCATGGTGTATCAGAAGCATTATACCTTGACGACCCCGATGGTAACGGTGTGGAGCTTTACTGGGACAGACCTAAGGAACAATGGCCGGCTAAGGAAAATGGTTCATTAGATATGTATACAAATGCTCTTGACCTGAATGACTTATTGAAAGAGATCGATGATTAATACAATTTTAATTGTTTGACTTCTCCCGTTAAACATTTCGGAATTAATATTCACACTGCATTGCAAAATTTTAATTGAAATTACTAATACAAAAAATTATTTTACCATTTATTTGAGAACGGAAACATATGAAAGCAATACCTTGCTCATTCACGGAAAAGACTAATACAATTTTCGGAAAAAATTCGCTGATACATTTTAGATTTTTTAATTGAAATGGGAGTCAGTTAACGGAGTTTTAAGCCGGGGAATTTAAACAGAGAGTTTAATAGATGACAGAGTTCACGGATTCATCATTTTGAACAGTTCTATCAATAGTTAGAATAAAAATGCATTAAATTAATATAAACAGTACTAATTTCATAATTTTACTTCTTAACCCGCCTGATGCTATCCTTGAGTTTTTTTATCAGCCTTACAAAATTTCAAAATAATGACAAACAACATTATCACACTGACTAAAACAGTAACAGAAGATTTAAACATATTGTTTGAATTTCAGCTTGACGAAGAGGCAAATTATTTGGCGGCTTTCACATCTAAAGATCCGGGCGACAAAAGTGCATACATTGAAAAATATTCAAAACATATAAATGACCCGACAATAAATATGCAGACAATAAAAGTACACGGTGAAGTCGCAGGCAGTATTGCAAAATTTTTTATAGAGAATGACGCAGAAATAACTTACTGGATTGACAGAAAATTCTGGGGACAGGGGATTGCGACAACTGCTCTTAAAGAATTATTACAAATTGAAAAAGTCAGACCAATTTATGGACGAGTAGCATTTGACAATATTGGTTCACAGAAAGTTTTAGAAAAATGCGGGTTTGTAAAAATCGATACTGACAAAGGGTTTGCAAATGCACGGCAGGAGGAGATTGAAGAATATATTTATATACTTTCAGCGTAAATCCTGAACATCACAGATGAAATTAATTACACAGGTTACACGAATGAAAAAGTTATACATAATTGATAGATTTTAAAAAAAAACAAAATAAATTTTAAAAACTAAATATTATCAGATATGGCATATAAAATTGGTACAAAAGAAAAACCAATGGTTTTGAAAACACCTCCTTTGACCAGCGAATATACAATGCATGTCGATCAAAAAGGAGGAAAGGATGTTTTAGTATGTACAGTCGGCAAAACAGTTTTGCATTACAATATTGACTGTCTTGATGACTTATATGAAATGTTAAAAAAACATGGTGACTGGATGGAGCTTGGCAGCGCTGACGAGCAAAAGCCTGCAAAAGAAGGAACAGTAGAAGCCTGGGGACGTTCTGAGAAAAATGCTGCAGGCGGCTGGTACGGACTTAAAAAAGGACTTCGGGGACGCTTTGGTATGTATATTCCGCCGTTAATGGAAGCGCTTGGTCTTGCAGAAGTAACACACGAGGCAAGAGGTAATAAAATGAAAGCGAAATAGCTCAGGAAAGCTTTTTAGCAAAAATCGTGATGGCTACTTCAATATTTAGTGAGCGGGATATATCTAAATTTCAGATCAGGAAATAAATCAAAAACTTAATGGCTAAGAGACAATCATACTTCTGGTTAGGACTTTTTGCATTTGGTACAATTGCTTTTACGCTGGTACAGGACAATATCCGGCCAAATTATCAGGGACAAAACGATATAGTAAAATATCTCCTGGGTATAGCGCCAAACTATTTTGCAGGACTGGGATTATCTTCTTTTTTTGTAGTTATGATCATTCATATAAATTCCACGTCTAAAAAACCTTCCGCATCAGTTTGGTTAAACAGTAAAGCACAAATATCAAGTGTTATCATTTCAGTTACCGGTCTGACACTGTGGGAATTTATTCAAATTTTTTCTGATAAGGGACGCTTTGACTTGAACGATTTAGTCTGGACTATTTTAGGCGCATTAACCTTTTACCTAATTTGGATTATAATAAACAGAGAGACAAAATTGAGAAATGATAAAGGAATATAGGGTTTGTGCAGATATTTTTTAACAAAGTCTTGATTCATGATTAACAAGATTATTTATGCACTGAAAACAGAATGAAAAAAATTATTCACTTAATTACCTGACGACAGAACAAAATCGATTCAGAAAAACTTACTATACAAAATAAAAAATGAAACAGACGATCTTAGGAGCAGGAGGCGCAATCGGAATTGAACTTGCTAAAGCATTACCAAAATACACCACAGATATAAGACTTGTAGGACGTAATCCTAAAAAAGTTAATACTACTGACACCATATTTCAGGCAGATCTTTCAATCCGTGAACAAGTTTTCAATGCAGTAGAAGGAAGCCGTATAGTATACTTAATTATTGGGTTTGACTACAATACGAAAACATGGCAGAAAATGTGGCCATCGTTAATAAAGAATGTTATCGACGCGTGTTTACAAAATAATGTGAAACTTGTATTCTTTGATAATGTGTATGCAATTGGCGGCGACAACGTTAATCATATTACAGAAAACTCTCCAATAAGTCCATCTAGTAAAAAGGGAGCAGTAAGGGCAGAAGTTGACAGACTAATTCTAGACAGTATTGAGAATGGAAAATTGAAGGGAATCATTGCACGTTCAGCAGATTTCTTTAGTGATATAAAAGACAACAGTCTTTTAATGAATACTGTATATGACAATCTCGTCAAAGGTAAAAAAGCACAGTGGTTTTGTAATGCAAAAGTTATCCATAGTATGAGCTATGCACCGGACATAGCCAAAGGAACAGCATTATTGGGTAACACAGAAAATGCCTATAACCAGATCTGGAATTTACCGACTGATCCGCAAAAAACTAAAGGTGAAGAGTGGATTAACCTTTTCGCAACTGAGATGAAAACAAACAATGAATATAAAGTTATACCTGGCTGGGCATTGAAAGTACTCGGATTTTTTGTCCCAATATTAAAAGAAATGTATGAAATGAGATACCAGTATGACAGAGATTATTTTTTTGACAGTTCAAAATTTAACAAGGAATTTAACTACACTCCCACTACCAATGAAATTGCAGTAAAACAAACAGTTGAAAAATTGACAAAAAAGAATGCAGGTGAATAAAAGCACAAGTAATATAAGGCAATAACAATATGCACTATTTTAAGACGCAATTCACATTAAGTTTTACTGCTATTAAATATTCAGTCATCTGAATAAACTTTAGTTGTTGAAATTATACATCTATAATCTTACAGACAAATTCAGATGCATTTTAAAACTTCACTTAACAATGAAAATCAAATCCGGCGAATTAGAAGATAAAGGATATGTTTTGCTTGACAAACTGGAGCATAAGGAATTAATTCCTTTCATAAAAAAATACATTAAGAAGCGAACAAAGTTTTCCTTTTTTTATTACTTTAGCAATTTTTTAGTTTTCGGATTTACCGGATATCTATTGATGAAAGGATTTGGTAATCCTGAATTTGATATTGCTGCACGTTTTACACATTTTTGCTACGGCCTTGCGATTGCTTTCGTATTGATACCTCTTCACGAATACATTCACGTTATAGCATATAAATCACAGGGAGCGAAAAATACTTCATATAAGGCAAATTTTAAAAAATTATATTTTATGGCACTTGCAGACAAATTTGTAGCAGACAAGAAAGAGTTTTTAATTGTTGCTCTTGCTCCTTTTATTGTAATAAATTCAGTATTGATAGTCTTAATATTTGCAGTGAACTCCGACTGGAAACTAACAATCTGCGGTATTATGCTTACGCATACAGCAATGTGTACCGGAGACTTCGGTTTAATGAGTTATTTTGAAGTCAATAAAGACAGACAAGTTGTTACTTATGATGATGTTGAAAATAAAATTTCATACTTCTGGGGAAAGACTGAAAAGAATAACTTAAACTCTGACAAGTGTTGAGGGTTTTTACCTGAGAAAGATTCTGTATAAAAACCTTCAGGCAAAAAATATTATGCATTGTAAGGCGTAAGTAACAGGGATTTTAACCAATAGTGTCTGGGCTGATCTTTATCCGCTGATATACTTTAAAATTAAATCTTTAAAGACTAAAGATTAACGAAAAGAATTCAGAATGAAAAAAATTCTATCAGCTTTGAAAAAGAAACCTGAATCCAAATTCGAATCAAAATATTTTACAGATGAAAATTAAAGCAAAAAAATTATCACAGGAACAAATCAAAGAACTGCTTGATATTCTAAAAGCAAGATTTGAAAAAAACATGAAACGTCACAAAGATCTTGAATGGACAAAAGTGAAAGCAAGACTTGAAGATGCGCGTTCATCGGAGAAACTTTGGTCACTGAATGAGATGGAAATAACAGGCGGTGAACCTGATGTTGCAGAGCTGGATAAAAAGACAGGCGAATATATTTTTTATGACTGTTCAGCGGAAAGTCCGAAAGACCGCAGAAGCGTGTGTTATGATCGCGAAGCGCTAGAATCCAGAAAAGAGCATAAGCCGAAGAACAGCGCAGTTGGAATGGCGGAGGATATGGGAATTGAGATCTTGTCGGAAATACAATACCGTAAACTGCAGGAAACCGGAGAGTTTGATTTGAAAACATCCAGCTGGGTGCTAACGCCTTCTGATATCAGAAAGCTCGGCGGTGCCGTATTCTGTGACCGTCGTTATAATAATGTCTTTACTTATCACAACGGTGCGGAATCTTACTATGCTTCAAGGGCATTCAGAGGATTGCTGCGAGTGTAATGAGATTGAAAACAGATAATTTTTCGCAAAGAAAATAATAATGCATTTCCGATTATGACTGCCAATAAAATTAATAATTAAAGTTCATTGAAAATTGAAACTCCCTCCTTATCCTATTTTTCCGGAAATTAAAAGTGATATAATTTCACTTCGTCAGATTATGAAATCAGACTTAGAAGGGTTAATTGAAATATCGTATTACAATTCTGTTCAGGCTAAGACATCAGAGCAGGCGGCAGAGATGCTAGATCAAATTACTTCAGACTATTTTAATGGTGAGACGGTTCATTGGGGAATTGCTGAGAATTCTGAAAATAAAATAATCGGGACATGCGGATACTACCGGGGCTTTGATAAAGGAGAAGGAGAGCTTGGCTGTATATTATTACCTCAATACCGTGGTCAGGGTTTTATGAACTCTGCAATGAAACTGGCTATAGAGTTTGGCAAAAATCATATAGGATTAAAAAAAGTTTGGGCGATTACAACTCACCAAAATGAAAAAGCAATCAAACTGCTGGATAGACTTAACTTTGTCAAAGTTGCTGAACTAAGTGAAGACAGAATTGAGTACGAATTAATTTTGGGAGAAAAATAATAACGGCAATGAAATTACTTTTTATACTTCTTACATCTTTTATCGCTTTTAATGTTATGAACGGACAGCCGGCGCCTGAAATGCGTTATGAGGATAAGATCCGGATAAGAGAAGCAATTAGTATTGCGAATGAATTTGGGGACAAGATCTGGAAAGGAATAAATGATGTACCGTTCGTTTTAATTCTCATAACCGACAGTGTTGAATTTCTGATCAACCATCCTTATCCTTCTGATGATTTTATGCTTTCAGGAAAAGACAGCATTTTAAAAACCAGCATTTATTACAGGCCGAAACAATTCGACAAACAATTTCTCGCTACTTTTCCTGCGGTAAACGGAGTAAACTGTATTGTAGTCGGAACACCTGAAAACACAGGTAAAAGCTCTACAGACTGGACAATCACATTACTGCATGAGCATTTCATCAATATCAATATTCTTATCCTGATTATTACGAAAGCGTTACTAATCTTGGACTGTCAGGCGGAGACCAGACGGGAATGTGGCAGTTAAACTATCCCTTTCCATATGACAACAATGACATTGCCGTTCAATACAAAAAATACAGTTCTGCTTTATCAAAAACAATTGGTGTCATCGACACCAAAGAATTTGAAAAAGAGTTCAATAAATATATTAAAGAAAGAAACAAACTTAAACAGTTACTTAAGCCGGATGACTATAGCTATTTCTCATTTCAAATCTGGCAGGAAGGAATTGCGCGATATACTGAGTATAAATTTTTAGAACAATTAAGTAATTTCAAACCTTCATCAGAAATGCTGCAATTATCAGACTTTATCTCATTCGATAAATACAAAGATGATTTTTATAAATCGAAAGTAAGTCTTTTAGAAATGCAGCTGATCGAAGAAGATAAAAGACTTTGCTTTTATGAGACCGGTTTTGCCGAAGGACTTTTACTGGACAAGCTTAATCCTGAATGGCGTGATATTTATCTGACAGACAAATTTTACATTGAAAATTACAGCAGTAAATTCAAATAGCCGTTAACATTACATTTTAAAAACTTTCATTAATTCATCAAATTATTAATATGACAGACAACAACGTAAAATTACACAGAATACTGACAGCTTCTCCGGAAAAAGTTTTCCGTGCATTTACTGATGCAGATGCAATGGCATCATGGATCCCGCCGTATGGTTTTGTTTGTGTAGTCCATAATATGGATGTAAAACAGGGAGGGAAATACCGGATGACTTTCATTAATTTCTCTACGGGGAAGAGTCACTCGTTTGGCGGTAAATACCTGGAATTGAAACAGAACGAATTCATTAAATACACAGACAAGTTTGAAGATCCGAATATGCCGGATGAGATGATCACTTCAGTCTGGTTCAAAAAGGTTTCCTGCGGAACGGAGATCAAAATTATTCAGGAAGGCATTCCATCAGTAATACCAATTGAAATGTGTTATCTGGGATGGCAGGAGTCTTTAGAGAAACTGAAAAAATTAGTTGAACCTGTTATAACGGATGCATAATTTATCCTTCCAGTAAGCATTGTGAAGCAGATACAAAGTCATAAATATTATATTAGCAATTTATTATAAAATTAGATGAAAGCAGAAATAATACAAACATTACATCCGCTGCCCGGTAAGATCAATAAAAAAATCTCTTTGGAAAAATACACTTTCATAAGAGATAAAATATTAGCGATTTTAAAAAAAGCGGAACTTACTCATACAGAATTAATGGAAGAATTATATGCAAGAGTAAAGGATGATTTTGAAGGAGGAGTGCAATGGTATGGTGAAACTGTTAAGCTTGATCTCGAAGCAAGAAAATTAATTGAACGGACAAAAACTAAACCGGAAAAATATAAATTGAAAGCGTCTGAAATTCGCTGAGTTGATTGTCTGAACCTTGATTAAAGGTTGATCTTGATTTCCTGATTCATATGTTTTGAATCTAGATTAAAGGATTATCCTGATATCATGTACAAATAAAATATGTAAGACATTAAAAAAATGAGAAAAAATAATCTGACAAATAATTTATTTATTTAAATGTCTGATACAAAGAAATATTCTGCGATGCTGAGGGGAATAAATGTAGGTGGTCATCATAAAATTCCTATGGCTGACCTTCGCATAGAATTTACTAAGCTCGGTTTTACAAATGTTTCGACTTTACTGAATTCGGGTAATGTTTTATTTGACACAACTTCCGGCAGCGCAGAAAAAATTGAGATTAAAATTGAAAAGCGCTTACAGGATGTATTTGGATTTTCCGTACCGGTCATATTGAGAGATGCATTTGAAATTCAAGATATAATTGATCTTGATCCGTTTAAGAAAATTAAATTAACCCATGACTTAAGATTCTACGTTTCATTTTTGAAAGAAGAATTTAAAATTAATTTTAAGCTGCCGCATATTTCAAAAGACAGATCATTCAGAATAATTAATACTAATAAGAATAATGTTTTCAGTGTTTTAGATCTCACGTTGGGAAAGACCACTAAAGGAATGGAGGAGTTAGAAAAATTATTCGGAAAAGAATTAACTACAAGAAACTGGAATACTGTTATCAAAATTTTTGAATTACAAAAATCGAATTTGTAATCATTGTTACAAAATAAATTATGACAGAGATTCAGCGGAGACATAAAACTTTAGAATGCAATTATAGCTGCTGACTTAGCAAGTACAAATGAAAATTTATTAATTAATTTATAAAGAAAGGAAACGACATGAAACTCGGCGCATTTTCAATCAGTCTTGCAGTAAAAGATATAAACGCTTCAAAGCAGTTCTATGAAGATCTCGGTTTTTATGTTTTTGCCGGTGATATAGATCAGAAATGGCTGATAATGAAGAATGAACATACAGTGATAGGTATTTTTCAGGGAATGTTTGAAGAAAACTTATTAACTTTCAATCCCGGCTGGGATCAGGATGCAAAGGAAACTGAGTCATTTAATGACATCAGGGAAATACAGCAGGAGCTGAAGAGTAAAGGAATTAAATTTGAGAATGAAGCGGATGAGAATACATCCGGTCCTGCGAGTTTTGTAATTAAAGACCCGGACGGAAATACAATCCTGTTTGATCAGCACAGATGAAATTAATTTTAAATTGTAAATTTTAAATTATAAATTATGAATGGAGCTATTCACCATGTTGAGATCTATGTATCGGATCTTAAAAAATCAATTGAATTCTGGGAATGGCTGCTGACCGAAAAATTTTCGTATATGGTTTATCAGAAATGGGACTGCGGCGTCAGTTATAAATTCGGCGAATCATACATAGTACTTGTCCAGACAGAAGATAAATATCTGGTTAATAATTTTAACAGAAAGAATACAGGTCTGAATCATCTGGCTTTTCACTGCGATTCAAAAAGTTTTATCGATACTCTTACAGCTGAGTTAAAAGAGAGAAATGTAAATATTCTATACAGCGACAGGCATCCGTATGCCGGCGGTGAAGATTATTACGCTGTATTTTTTGAAGACCCTGACAGAATTAAAGTGGAAGTAGTAGCTGAAGATAAGTGATCAGTTAAATTTCAGTTTCTATCACACAGTAACTTATTAAAAAATATTTAATCACATTTTATTATTATAATGACAGATCCCCAAATACAAAAAATTTCCGTATCAGATCCGCTCCCTTCATGGAATGAAAGTAATGTAAAAAAATCCATTCTTGATTTTATAAACAAGACAACTGCAAAAGACAGTCCGGATTTCATCCCGGCAGACGAACGCATTGCCTGCTTTGATAATGACGGTACACTCTGGGCGGAGCAGCCATTGTATTTTCAGCTTGCATTTGCGATTGACCGCATAAAAGCATTAGCGCCGCTGCATCCTGAATGGAAAACATTACAGCCTTTTCAGGATCTATTGGAAGGAAATATTAGAGCAGCATTTGCTGAAGGAGAGAAAGCTATCCTGCAAATAATGAGCGTAACTCATACCGGTATTACTACAGATGACTTTGAAAAAATTGTCAAAGACTGGATGGCAACAGCAGTGCATCCCATTACAGGAAAACATTATTATGAAATGATCTATCAGCCGATGACCGAGCTGCTGAAATATCTTCGCGAAAATGATTACAAAACATTTATAGTATCAGGAGGCGGCTCTGATTTTATGCGTTCGTGGGTAAAGCAGCTTTTTGGAATTCCCAAATATATGGTAGTCGGCAGTTCAGGAAAAGTAGAATATGAGATCTTAAACGGAAAACCGGAATTGTTTAAACTTCCTGAAATTAATTTTATTGACGATAAGGCGGGCAAGCCGGTGGGCATTCATCAGTTCATAGGACTGAGACCGGTTTTTTCGGTAGGGAATTCAGACGGCGATTATGAGATGCTGCAATGGACCAGCACCGGCGACGGATCGCGGTTCGGAATGATAATTCATCACACAGACGCAGTGCGTGAGTGGGCTTACGACAGGCAGTCACCGGTCGGACATCTTGAAAAAGCGCTGGATGATGCTTCAAAATACGGTTGGCAGATAATGGATATGAAGAATGACTGGAATAAAATTTTTCCGGATAATTTTAATATTACCTGATACCAATTCATAAAATCGATATAAATTGAATAGTGAAATTAAACTGATGATAGTAAAATTAATTCACACTATTATCTGGATCTTTTTTAATGTTGTAATATTTTATATGCTTTATGCTGTAATTGTAAATAAGATCGACAAATGGCTGTGGATTGGTTACGGAATATTTGCGTTGGAAACAATTATACTGATGATGTTCAGATTTTACTGCCCGCTTACTCTTATTGCGCGAAAGTATTCCGATTCGACAAAGGCGAATTTTGATATTTATATTCCCGCGTGGTTAGCCAGATATAATAAGATGATCTATTCATCTATTTTAGTAATAATTATAATTTTAACATTTTACCGGCTTATTTAGAAATTCAAAGAATTTACTTTGATAAAAATGTTTCAGTGTATTTTATTTTTAAAAAATGAATATGGATTATCAAACTGTTATAGATAATATACCTTCCTATGTATCAATTGTTTTTATTCTTACTGTATTTGCCACATTATTCCTTTTTTACAGAACTGTTAAATATTCTGAATCTGAATCAGTCCGAAAGAAAGCAAATACAATATTTATCGTAATGTCTCTCTGGCTTATCATTCAGTCGATACTCACGGTTAATAATGTATATAGTCCTGATTCGAATTCACTTCCTCCAAAAATATTTCTATTCGGAATATTACCCACACTGTTAATAATTATCCTTTTGTTTGTTACAAAAACAGGAAAACATTTTACTGACAGTTTACCGCTTATAAATCTGACATATCTGAACGTTGTAAGAATTCCTGTAGAGATAGTTCTCTTCTGGCTTTTTCTTTACAATGCCGTTCCGGAGCTGATGACTTTTGAAGGCAGAAATTTCGACATCATCGCAGGCATATCTTCTCCGGTCATAGCTTACTTTGGAATAACAAAAGGAAAGCTCAGCAGAAATACCATACTGATCTGGAATATTATTTGTCTTGGTCTTTTATTAAATATTATAATTACATCCCTGTTCTCAGCGCCGGCTCCGTTTCAGAAACTTGCATTTGATCAGCCGAACATTGGTGTTTTATTTTTCCCATTCAGCTGGCTGCCCGTTTTTATAGTTCCTGTAATTTTATTCGGACATCTTGCTTCTATCAGGCAGTTATTAAAAAGTAAACGAAAAAGAATAGATTTCAATCAGTCACAAACCTCTGCAACAAATAAGTAATCCGCAGCTGCTTTCCCATTTCAAAAACTATATCCCGATTTTTAAATATCATATACTTTTTACTTTACATATAATTGCACATAATAAAATGCAATATTATACTTAATGCTTTTTAATATTCAGGGATTTGCTATTTAACTCAATTGATTTTGCGGTTTTTCTGCCGATAGTATTTTTACTTTATTGGTTTGTGACAAACCGTAATCTAAAACTGCAAAACATTCTGATTGTCGCTTCCAGTTATGTATTCTATGGCTGGTGGGACTGGAAATTTCTTTCGCTGATAATCATCAGCACACTGATAGATTATACTGTTGGCTATTTTTTAGGAAAAGAACAGATCCGGAAAAAAAGAAAGACGTTACTCTGGATCAGTATAATCTCTAATCTGGGAATACTTGGAGTATTTAAATATTACAATTTTTTCGTAAGTAATTTCATCTCGGCATTTTCATTCTTCGGAACGGAAATAAATGCAGGTTTACTTGATATTGTATTACCGGTCGGAATTAGTTTTTACACTTTTCAAACGATGAGCTACACAATAGATGTTTACAGAAAGGAACTTGAACCGACAAAAGACTTTATTGCGTTTTCTGCATTTGTCAGCTTTTTCCCGCAGCTAGTAGCCGGACCTATAGAAAGAGCAACACATCTTCTGCCGCAGTTTTATATTAAGCGAACATTTGATTATACAAAAGCCGTTGACGGAATGCGTCAGATACTCTGGGGGCTTTTTAAGAAAATCGTCATAGCAGACAACTGCGCAACTTACGCCAATTTAATTTTTAACAATTCATCTGAATATTCCGGAAGTACTTTGGTTTTAGGCGCATTATTTTTTGCATTTCAGATCTACGGAGACTTTTCAGGTTATTCAGACATTGCAATAGGTACATCCAGATTATTTGGTTTTGATCTGATGAGGAATTTCAATTTCCCTTATTTTTCCAGAGACATAGCTGAATTCTGGAGACGCTGGCATATCTCGCTCTCAACATGGTTCAGGGATTATGTATATATTCCTTTAGGCGGAAGCCGCGGCAGTACATGGATCAAGGTTAGAAATATTTTTATAATATTTATTCTCAGCGGATTCTGGCACGGCGCAAACTGGACATTCATTGCCTGGGGTGCGCTGAATGCACTTTACTTCTTACCGCTTCTGCTGACAAATAAAAACAGAAGTCATATTGAAACTGTAGCGCATGGGAAATACCTTCCTACACTCAAAGAATTTTCTTTTATGATAATAACCTTTAGTTTAACTTTGCTTGCATGGATATTCTTTCGAGCTGAAAATATTGAACACGCCTTAAGCTTTATAGGAGGGATTTTCAATGGAATGTTCTCAAAAGTTTCTCTGTATACTTCGTACAGAATGCTTGTGGGAAAACTCGGAATACCTCTTTTAATTATTATGATCTTATTCATTATAACAGAATGGATTGGCAGATCAGGCAAATATGCTCTCGAACATACAGGATTAACCTGGAAAAGACCTTATCGATATTTATTGTATTATGCTATTGTAGCCTCTCTGTTCTGGTTTGGAGGAGAAGAGCAGCAGTTTATTTATTTTCAATTTTAAATATGAAGAAATTTATAATTAAAATTTCGCTTTTCTTATTGCCTGTCATATTACTGCAT
>Ga0138256_10003275_pt1 | contig 17254 bp, 16 predicted proteins | sample KNB2016incub_MG_FD_105486 | JGI IMG/M metagenome (GOLD analysis project Ga0138256, IMG submission 105486) | Active sludge microbial communities from wastewater in Klosterneuburg, Austria - KNB2014incub_MG | ecosystem: Engineered > WWTP > Activated sludge > Unclassified | place: Austria... | reverse complement strand
GGCAAGGTGGATGCGCCGAAGGTGACCGCACTGGCCGATGTGCGCATCGATGCGCAGGCGCGCGTGTCCACCGGGATCGGCGAGTTCGACCGCGTGCTCGGCGGCGGCCTGGCGGAAGGCGCGGTGGTACTGGTCGGTGGCGATCCCGGCATCGGCAAATCGACCCTGTTGCTGCAGGCGCTTGCCTTGATGGCGGCGAGGCTGCCGGGCCTGTACGTGACCGGCGAGGAATCGCTGGCCCAGGTCGCCGGTCGCGCGCAGCGCCTGGGCTTGCCGCTGGACGGACTGCAGGCACTGGCCGAAACCTGCGTCGAACGCATCCTCGAACATGCTGTTTCACAGACGGCAATTGCGGTGCAACCGAAACTGATCGTCGCCGATTCGATCCAGACCCTGTGGACTGAGTCGTTGTCCGCTGCGCCGGGCTCGGTGTCGCAAGTGCGCGAGGCCGCCGCGCGGTTGGTGCGTTATGCCAAGGAAACCGGCACCGCGGTGTTCCTGGTCGGCCACGTCACCAAGGAGGGCGGTATCGCCGGCCCGCGCGTGCTCGAGCACATGGTCGATGCGGTGCTGTATTTCGAGGGCGATTCCGGAAGCCGCTTCCGCGTGCTGCGCGCGTTCAAGAACCGCTTCGGTGCGGTCAACGAACTGGGCGTGTTCGCGATGGGCGACAGGGGCCTGCGCGAGGTGTCGAACCCGTCGGCGATCTTCCTGTCCGGCACCAGCGCGGCGCAGCCCGGCAGTTGCGTGATGGTCACCCGCGAGGGCACGCGGCCGCTGCTGGTCGAGGTGCAGGCGTTGGTGGATGCCTCGCCGCTGTCGAACCCGCGGCGGGTCGCGGTGGGCCTGGAAGGCAACCGGCTCGCGATGTTGCTGGCGGTGCTGCATCGCCATGGCGGGGTGATGACCGGCGACCAGGATGTGTTCGTGAACGTGGTCGGCGGCATCCGCGTGCAGGAAACCGCCGCCGATCTTCCCGTGTTGTTGGCGGTGTTGTCCTCGTTACGCGACAGGCCGCTGCCGGAAAAGATCATCGCCTTCGGTGAAGTAGGGCTGTCCGGCGAGATCCGCCCGGTGCCGAACGGCGAGGAGCGCCTGAACGAAGCCGCGACGCATGGCTTCAAGCGCGCGATCGTGGCGAAGGCGAATGCGCCGAAAGCGGGAAGTTACAAGGGGATGGACGTGATCGCGGTCGAACGCTTGTCGGAGGCGCTGGAAGCCGCGGTCGGCTGAGTCGCGACGCGCCGTTTTCCCGCGCGGACCCCGGGTGTTTCCCGATGGCCGTACGGCGTGCGGCGCAGCACATTGGCAGCGACTCCACTTCAGGTGCTGTTCGATGCCATCCATTGCCTGTTCCTGCAGCTATCCATCGCGAGTGGATCGTGGCCTCGCTTGTAATATGCATATTGTCTGCATATGATGGCGTTGGACGTCGAGTTCGACCCGGGCAAGGCCGCAGCCAACCTGCGCAAGCATGGCGTCGGGTTTGCCGAGGCCGCGACAAGCTTGCTCGATCCCTCGGCACTGACCCTTGCCGACGCGTCCGAGGGCGAGTTCCGCTGGAATTCGCTCGGCGTCAGTGATCGCGGTCGCCTGCTTGTGGTCTGTTACACCGTGCGCGGCGATACGCTGCGGCTGATTTCGGCCCGCAAGGCAACATCACGAGAGAGGTTTGCGTATGCGCGACGAGTATGATTTTTCCAACGCCAAGCCGGTCAAGGACGTCCCGCATCTTGCCAAGTGGCAGGCGGCGGCCAGCAAGGGCAAGACCCGCATCACCATCATGCTCGACAACGACGTGCTGGAGGCTTTCCGCCAGCGCGCCGAAGCGGAAGGGCGCGGCTACCAGACCGCCATCAACCAGGCCCTGCGCGCCGCCCTCGACGCCGACCAGGCACCGATCACGGTGGCGATCCTGCGCCGCGAACTGAAGAAGGCATTGAAATCCGCGGCATGAGGCCGCGCGTCAATGCCCGCCGCCCGCAGGCGTGCCGGCCTTAGCCGTGAATGGCGGCCTGGCGATCCAGACCAGTGCGATCACGCACAGGAAGATGATCCCGAGCAGGTGGAAGATCTCGTTGAAGCCGATCTGCATGGCCTGCTGGCCGATCATGTTCTCCACCACCGCGGCACCGCGCTGCAGGTCGCCGCTGCCGTAGCGCGCCACGCTCTCGAGCATCGCCGGATCGGTGGCGGCGATGTGTTCGGTCAGTTGCGCATGGTGCACCGCGGTGCGCTGGCTCCAGGCATAGGTGGTCAGCGAGGCCGCGAAACTGCCACCCAGCGTGCGCACGAAGGTCATCAGGCCGGAGCCGGCGGAAATCTCGTGCGGCTCCAGGTCCGACAGCACGATCTGCAGCACCGGCATGAAGAACAGCGCCACCCCGAGGCCCTGCAGCAATTGCACCCAGGCCACTCGCTCGAAGTCCACGTCGAGGTTGAAATACGAACGCACGAAGCTGGTCATCGCCATCACCACGAAGGCCAGGCTGGCCAGCATGCGCAGGTCGAACTTGCCGGCATGCTTGCCGATCAGCGGTGCCAGCAGCACCGGCAGGATGCCGATCGGCGCCGTCGCAAGTCCGGCCCAGATCGCGGTGTAGCCGAGATTGCGTTGCAGCCATAGCGGCACCAGGATGCCGACGCTGAAGAACGCGGAGTAGGCCAGCACCATCGCCAGCGTGCCGGCGGTGAAGTTGCGGTGGCGGAACAGGCGCAGGTCGACGATCGGATCCTTGTCGGTCAGCTCCCAGATCACGAACACCAGCAGCGAGATCGCGGCGACGATGGCGAGGATCACGATCAGCTGCGAGTTGAACCAGTCCTCGTCGTTGCCGAGGTCGAGCAGGATCTGCAGCGCGCCGACGCCGAGCACCAGGGTGGCCAGGCCGACATAATCCATCTTCGGCGTGTCGAGTTTTTCCGGGCGGCCCTTGAGCTGCGCGCCTACCACCAGGCTGGCGAAGATGCCCAGCGGCACGTTGATGAAGAAGATCCATTCCCAGCTGTAGTTGTCGGTGATCCAGCCGCCGAGGATCGGTCCGGCGATCGGTGCGACCACGGTCACCATCGCCAGCAGGGCGATGGCCTGGCCGCGCCGTGCGGGTGGGTAGATCGACAGCAGCAAGGCCTGGGTGACCGGGTACATCGGCCCTGCAACCAGCCCCTGCAGCGCGCGTGCGGCGACCAGCAGGCCCATGCTGTTGGCAAGGCCGCACAGGAACGAGGCGATCACGAACGCCATCGTCGACCACATGAACAGCTTGCGCTCGCCGAAGCGGCGCGCCAGCCAGCCGGTCAATGGCAGCGCGATCGCGGTGCTCACCGCGAACGAGGTGATCACCCAGGTGGCCTGGTTGGCGCTGCCGCCGAGGTTGCCGCTGATCGTCGGCAGCGACACATTGGCGATGGTGGTGTCCAGCACCTGCATGAAACTGGCCAGTGCCAGCCCGAAGGTGGTCAGGGCGCGGTTCGGCGGCGCGAACCCGAGGCCGTCCGCGCGGGGCGCGGGGGGCGCGTTGTCAGTGGAAGCGCTGGTCATGGAAGGCATGATGATTCTTGACTGCAGGAGCGGACCCTGTCCGCGATGTTCTGCGGGGAGCAGTCGCGGACAGGATCCGCTCCTGCGGGATCAGCGGCTGCCGCCGAGGTTGTCGCGGATGACGCGGTCGATCAGCGCATCGGCATCGGCCAGTTGTTTGGCGTAGGCATCGGTGATCAGCTTCGGCGCATTCGCGGTGGCCGCCGGCAGCAGGCCGTTGCCGGCTTCGTGCAGGTCGACCGTGGCATGCATCGACAGGCCCAGGCGCAGCGGGTGTTGCTGCAATTCCCGCTTGTCCAGCGCGATCCGCACCGGCACCCGTTGCACGATCTTGATCCAGTTGCCGCTGGCGTTCTGCGCCGGCAGCAGCGCGAATGCGCTGCCGGTGCCCATGCCCAGGCTCTCCAGCCTGCCGTGGAAGGTGACGTCGTCGCCGTACAGCTCCGAATGCAGTTCCACCGGCTGGCCCAGGCGCAGTTTGCGCAACTGGGTTTCCTTGAAGTTGGCATCCACCCAGACTTCGTCCAGCGGGATGATCGCCATCAGCGCGGTGCCGGCGGCGACGCGCTGGCCGAGCTGCACGTTGCGCTTGGCGATGTAGCCGGCAGTCGGGGCCACGATCGTCGCGCGCTGCTTGCCCAGCAGGGCGGCACGCAGTTGCGCGGCGGCGGCCAGTACCTGCGGGTTGTCGCGCAGCTCGCTGTTGTCGACCAGCACGCGGTTGCGCGCGGCCTGTTCGCGCGAGCCGGACAGCGCGGCCTGCGCGGCGGCGAGTTGCGCCTTGGCGTGCGCGAGTTCCTCGGCCGACACCGCGCCGCTGGCGACCAACCCGACGCGGCGGGACACGTCTGCCTGTGCCTGCGCCAGCGCGACTTCGCGTGCGGCGATCTCGGCCCGGCCGGCATCCACCGCGCGATAGATGCCGCGCACCTGGCGCACCGCGCCGGCGAGGTTGGCAACCGCCTGCGCATACGCCACGTCGGCATCGCTGGCATCGAAGCTGACCAGGGTCTGCCCGGCCTCGACGCGCATGCCGTCCTCGACGTTGATGCCGACCACGGTGCCGCCGGCCTGCGGCGTCACCGTGACCACATTGCCCTGCACGTAGGCGTCGTCGGTGTCTTCGCGCCAGCGGCCGATCATGAAGTGATAGAGCAGCCAGCCGATGCCGGCCAGCAGCACCACGGCGAGCAGGATCAGCAATGCGCGCCTGCGCTTGCCGTTGGCGGGCTTGAGCGAACTTTGCGAAGCCGGCAGAGCGGCGCCCGTGCCGGCGGAGGTGTTGGGTGTGGTTTCGGTGGTCATGTCGGTGCGCTCAGTGCGATGCGGTGGCGTGCGGTGCGGCGATGGCGATGCCGCCGCCGAGCGCCTGGTCGAGGTCGATGGTCGCGGTGCGCCGCTTGGCGTTCAGCGCCGCGAGCTGCTGGTCGAGCTGCAGCAACGGCCGCTGCGCGGCAAGCACGTCCAGCTGGTTGGCCAGCCCGGCGCGATGGCGCTGCGCGACCAGTGCATGCGCCTTCGCCGCGGTGTCGCGGGCGATGCGCGTGCTGGCGAGCTGCGCATCGAGCAGGCGCGCGCCTTGCACCGCATCGGCGACTTCGTGGATCGCGGCCAGCAGCGCCTGGTTGTAGTTGGCGACGGCAAGGTCGTGGTCGGCATTGCTGCCCGCCAGTTGGTTGCGCAGGCGACCGCCTTCGAAGATCGGCAGGCTCAGCGCCGGGCCGCCGTTGACCAGCAACGCGTCGCTGCCGAACAGGTCGCCCAGGTTGCCGGCGGCCAGACCGACCAATGCGCTGAGGTTGATGGTGGGATAGAACGCGGCCTTGCTGGCATCGATGCCGTGCTGCGCGGCTTCCACCCGCCAGCGCGCGGCGACGATGTCGGCGCGGCGGGCCAGCAGGTCGCTGGGCAGCAGCGAAGGCACCGCCACGTCGGGCGTGGCCAGCTTCGGGCGGGTGATTTCAAGGCCACGATCCGGGCCCGCGCCGAGCAGTGCCGCCAGCGCATTGCGCAGTGCCTCGATCTGTTGTTGCGCGGCTTGCGCCTGCTGGCGTGCGCCGGCAGCGGCGCTGCGGTTCTGGTTGAGCGCGATGGTGTTGTCGAGGCCGGCCTGGATCCGCTGCTGGTTGAGCTTCACCAGCGCATCCGCACGCGTCATCTCGGCATTGGCCGCATCCTGCACATCGAAAGCCTGCGCCAGTGCGACATAGGCACGCGCGACATTCGCCGCCAGCGTGACCCGTGCGGCCTGCGCATCGACTTCGGCGGCGCGCGCGGTGCCCAGCGCGGCCTGCCACCTGGCCTTGTCCACGCCCCAGACATCCGGGTTGTATTTCAGGCTGAGGGTGAGCAATTCGGCGACATTGAAATCGCCGCCGAGTTCGTCGCCGGCCAGCGACTGCGGAATCTGCATGCCCAGCACCTGCGCGCCGGCACCGAGGCTCGGTTTGCGCGCGGCATCGGCGATGCCGGCCTGGGCGATCGCCTTGCGCGCACGTGAATTCGCGGCCTCCAGCGCCGGCGATGCGGCCAGTGCTTCATCGACCAGCGCATCGAGCTGCGGATCGCCGAACGCGGTCCACCAGCGATCGCTGGGCCAGGCCGCTTCGGAGAGCGTGGCATCGAAGAGCGACGCGCCGGCGGACAGCGAAGCGGGGTCGCGCAACACGCCCTCGGCGACCAGTCCGCTGCTGCTGGCGCAGCCGGCAAGGAACAGCACGCACGCGGCAGCGAGGGGGAGATGGCGGTTCATGCGTCAGTCGTCCGCGAGAAGGTTGTCGCGCACCTGTTCGATCAGGCGGGTCAGTTGCGCGCGGGTGGCATCGTCCATGTCGCGCAGGGCGCGTTCGCGCACGCGCTGGCCGCACTGGTCGATGTCGCGCCACATCGCGCTGCCGGCATCGGTCAGGTGGATGTGCAGGGCGCGGCGGTCGGCTGGATCGGCGACGCGCTGCAGCAGGCCGCGTGCTTCCAGCTTGTCCAGCAGCCGGGTCATCGCCCCCGGGTTGAGATCGGCGGCGCGGGCGAGGTCGGTGACGCTGGCGGTGCCGGCGGCCAGTTTCTTGATCGCGATGAACTGGCTGAAGGTCAGGTCATGGCCGGCGTTGGCCAGCTCCCTGGTCATGCGTGCCCACATGGCGTCGCGGGTCTGGCGGAGCAGCAGGCCCAGTGCGGAGCCGCTGCAGGCCTCGGTGGGGGTGGCGTGAGTGTTCATGGGCCGGCATTTTGCTAGCCCATGCAATAGTTGTCAATGCAAATATTTACGATGCAAGCGATTTCGACGAGATCAGCCGCTGCGCTGCAGGACCAGTTCCAGCACGAACTTGCTGCCGAAAAAGGCCAGCAGCAGCAGGATCATCGCCGCCAGCGTCCAGCGCACCGCAGTGCCGCCGCGCCAGCCAAACCGCCAGCGACCGACCAGCAAGGCACCGAACGCGAGCCAGGACAGCACGCTCAGTGCCGTCTTGTGCACCAGGTGCTGGGCCAGCAGGTCGTCCACGAACAGCACGCCGGTCAGCAGCACCGCACCCAGCAACACGAAGCCGACGGTGATGGTGCGGAACAGCAGGGTTTCAAGTTCGGTCAGCGGCGGCAGCGCACGCAGCCAGCGATGGAATTCGCGCCGGCGCAGGGCGCGTTCCTGCACCCACAGCAAGATCGCCAGCAAGGCGGCGATGGCCAGGGTGGCATAGGCCAGCAGCGCCAGCCAGGCATGCAGCAACAGGCGCCAGCCGAGTTCGCTGGCGTTGCCCGCATGCCCGTAATGCCGATACCCGAGCAGGCTGAGTGCGGCGAGCGGGAACACCATGATGCCAAGCGCCGGCATCCGCCCGGAGGCACCGACGGCGGTGGTCAGCGCGGCCATGCCCAGCCCCACCAGCGACAATGCGGCAAAGAAATGCATGTCGGGGCCACGCAGCAATTGCCAGGCTTCGACATGGGTTTCTGCATGGAACAACGTGGCGACGACTGCGAGCGCAATCCAGGCTCTGTGATGACCTGCACCGTTGGCGGTCGAGCGCCACAGCAACGTGGCGGCGGCGATGTAGAGCACCACGGCGATGAGAACGGTTGTCATCCTCTCAGTGTCGCACAGCTGCATGATGTCGATGCGGATGAACGCGGTGTATGCTCGACGCAACCCATCCCGGGACTCCCGACATGCACGCTTCGCATGCACTCCCTGTTCCCGAGCGCAGTCCCTTGTGGAAGGTGTTCTGGCTGTATGGCGTCATCCCCAGCAACCTGTTGTGGCTGGTCGTGGCGTGGCTGATCGGACAGGAGCGACTGCCGGGCGCGACACTCGGCCTGCTGGTATTCCTGCTCGGTTACACCGCGTGGATCGTCGCCGCGGTGTGGAAAGCCGCGCCGAATGCGAAGGATCCGCGTTACGGCGTGATGGCGCAGGCCCTGACTGTGGCCTGGGCGATCAATACGGTGCTGATCGCCTTCTTCCTCGGTCTGCAGATGGTGAGGGTGCTGGTCGGCGGTTGAGCCGGTTCAACCGAACTGCAGCACCGCGCCCTCGCGGTCGAAGGTGGCGAACTGCGCCACCTGCCCGTTGTTGATGGCATTCACCATGAAACGCAGCGGCTGCGCGGCTTCATCGGTGCCGGGCGCGATTCCGGCGCGACCGCCCAGGCTGCCGACGAACACCATGTCCCAGGCCTGACCGGTGGTTTCCGATTCGGCGACAAGTGCGGCGAAGCTGGCGACGTCGTTCGGGGCCTTGTCCACGCACAGGCAGGGCGAGATCGTGCCGCCTTGCCGCAGCTCGAAGCGTTCGCGTTGCGCCGCAGTGGCGTGCTCGGGCAGTTCCACCTTGGCGAACACGAACAACAAGCGTTGCGGCTCGTCCTGACGGCGGGCGGCATCGAGAAGATCCTGGAAGTCGGCGAGGCTCATGGGAATGCAGATCCTGTGGAGGTCGGCACGCTAACACGCCGTCGCCATGACCTTGCTTGACCGCAATCAAGTGCACGCGGAGAAAACGCGGATAAGCTGTCTCCCGCAATACCTCCAAGCCTGCCTGCCTGGGACTGCGCACGAGTGTGCGGATATGGCAGACAGGCCGTGGCCATGGCGGATCCCCGCTGGTCACCGGGTCGGCTGCGGAAACGGGCCGGCCTCCCGTGTTTGGAATGGAGCAGGATCATGCAAGCCCTCGTTGACGGTTTCGGCCGCAAGTTCCCCTATCTGCGCCTGTCGTTGACCGAGGCATGCAATTACCGTTGCAGCTACTGCCTGCCAGATGGTTACCAGGCCGATGGCCGGCCCACCTTCCTGACCCTGGACGAGATCCAGCGGCTGGTGCGCGGTTTTGCTGCGGTGGGCATGCGCAAGATCCGCCTGACCGGTGGCGAGCCAAGCCTGCGCAAGGATCTGCCCGCGATCATCGCGGCGGTGTCGTCCACTCCGGGGGTGGAGAAGATCGCGCTGACCACCAATGGCTGCCTGCTGCCGCGGCATGTCGAAACCTGGCGCGAGGCCGGGTTGACCGCGCTCAACGTCAGCCTCGACAGCCTGCAGCCGGCGCGCTTCGCCGCGATTACCGGCCACGACCGCTTTGCTGAAGTGACCGAGGGCGTGGAAATGGCGCTGAAGCTCGGCTTCGATGCGGTCAAGCTCAATGCGGTGCTGCTGCGCGGCCTGAACGACGACGAGCTGCCGGCGTGGATGGACTATCTGCGCGAGCGCGACATCGCGATCCGCTTCATCGAGCTGATGCGCACCGGCGACAACAAGGCCTATTTCGAACGTCATCATTACCGTGCCGAGACACTGGAGCAGCAATTGCTGGATGCCGGCTGGATGCAGCAGGCGCGCGCGGCCGACGCCGGCCCGGCGCGCGAATATGCGCATCCGGATTATCGCGGACGGATCGGCATCATCGCCCCGTATTCCAGGGATTTCTGTGCCGGCTGCAATCGCCTGCGGGTCACTGCGCGCGGCGACCTGCGGCTATGCCTGTTCGGTGATTTCGGCATCAGCCTGCGTCCGCTGCTGCAGTCCGATGACGACATCGACACCCTGAGTGCACGCATCGCGACCCAGCTGGGGCTGAAGGCCGCCGGCCACGGTCTGCACCAGGGCAACACCGGCATCACCCCGCATCTGGCTTCGATTGGTGGTTGAAATGAGTGAACAACGCGATGCGGCCTTCTACATGGCCGATATCCGCAGCAAGCGCAGCACCCGCCGGCGTGCGGTGGCGATTGGGGAATTCCTGCCCGGGCCGGAGGCCTTTGCCACCGTCGTCGAGCGCCGCCTGCCCAAGGGCGATGCGCTGGTAATGGCGGAGATCGCCGGCCTGCAGGGCGCCAAGATGGCGTCGATGCTGATGCCGCTGTGCCACCCGATCTCGCTGGAGCTGGTGCGCGTGCGCTGCGTGCCGGTGCCCGAGCGCCACGCCATCCGCGTGTATTGCGAATGCGCGCTGGAAGCCCGTACCGGGGTCGAGATGGAGGCGCTGGCAGGCGTCAATGCGGCCCTGCTCACGCTTTACGATTTGACCAAGCCGGTCGAGCCGGCGCTGTCGATTTCCAATATCCGCCTGCTGTTCAAGGAAGGCGGCAAGAAGGGCTTGTGGATCCACCCGGAAGGCATGAGCGAGGCCGAACGCGCGCACTACCAGCCGCGCGATCTTGCCAGGCTCGACGGCATGTCCTGCGCGGTGCTCACTCTCAGCGACCGTGCAGCGTCTGGCGAATACGACGATCGCTCCGGCCCGCTGCTGGTCGAGGGACTGCGCAAATTGGGCGGCCATGTCGCGCATGTCGCAGTGTTGCCCGATGGCATCGATCCCTTGGCCGAACGCCTGCGCGCGCTGGCCGGGCAGGGCGTGCGGATCTGCCTGTGCACCGGTGGCACCGGCCTCGGGCCGCGTGATCTCAGTCCGGAAGCACTACAACTGGTAGCGGACCGACGGGTGGCCGGGCTGGCCGAGATGTTTCGCAGCGAAAGCGCGCAGCACACGCCGCTGGCCTGGCTCAGCCGCGCCGAGGTGGTGCAGCTGGGGCAGATGCTGGTGTTCGCGCTGCCGGGCAGCCCGCGCGCGGCGCAGCAGGGCATGGAGATCCTCGCGCCCTTGCTGGGGCATGCGCTGGCGATGATCGACGGCAGGCCGCACGCATGATCGATTATTCCGAAGCGCTGGCGATCATCCAGCGGCATGCGCAGCGCCTGCCGGTGCAGCGCTGTGCACCGCGGGTCGGACACGTGCTGGCCGAGCCGGTGGCGAGTGCGGAAGATCTGCCGCCGTTCGACAATTCGGCGATGGATGGCTTCGCCCTGCACAGTGGTGGCGTGAGCGTGGTCGCAGGCAGCGAGTTCGACGTGGTCGGCGCGCAGGCGGCGGGTGACGTGGCGACCTGCGGCAGTGGCGTGTTCGAGATCATGACCGGTGCGCGCCTGCCCGATGGGCTGGATACGGTGGTGCCGGTGGAGCAGGTGGAGGTGCTGGCGCAGGACGGCGCGGGTCGCCCGCAGCGGATCCGCCTGCTGGCCGATGCCGAGCCGGAGCAGCATGTGCGCCTGCGTGGCGAGGATGTGGGCGCCGGGACGCCGGTGCTGGCCGCAGGCAGCCGGCTCGAAGCCGCGCAGCTGATGCTGCTGGCCGCGCTGGGCGTGGCCGAGGTCGCGGTCAGCGCGGTGCCCAAGGTGGCCGTGCTCAATACCGGCCGCGAGCTGGTCGATGATCCGGCACAGGCGCTGGCCTCGGGCGAGATCCGCAACAGCAACGGGCCGTATCTGGCGGCGCGGCTGCGCGATGCCGGTGCCGAGGTGGTATTGCGTGAAACCGTCAGCGACGATGCCGAGGCCTTCCTCGCCGCGCTTGCGCGTGCGCTGGACGCGGGTGCCGAGATGGTGCTGAGCACCGGCGCGGTGTCGATGGGGCGCTATGACTTCGTGCCCGATGCGCTGCGCAGTCTCGGCGCGACCCTCCATTTCCACAAGGTCAAAATCCGTCCCGGCAAGCCGCTGCTGTTCGCCAGCCTGCCGGGTGGCCAGCTGTTCTTCGGCCTGCCGGGCAACCCGGTGTCGAGCGCGGTCGGGCTGCGTTTCTTCGTCGAACCGGCGCTGCGGGCGATGACCGGCCTGCCGCAGGAACGCCCGCTGCAGCTGCCGCTGGCGGCAGCGTTCAAGAAGCGGCTGCCGCTGCGCTTCCACCTGAAAGGGCGGCTGGAGGTCGATGCCGGCGGCAAGCTGCAGGCGCGCGTGTTGCCGGGGCAGGAATCGTTCCGGATCCAGCCACTGCTGCAGGCCAATTGCTGGATCGTGGTCGATGAGGCAATGCAGGCACCGCAGGCCGGCGACTTGGTCGAGGTGTACGGACTGGGGCATCTGCTGGCTCCGGCCATCGAATCCGTGGTGACGCGATGAACGACGTGGTGAAGGCATGAAGATCGAACTCTCCCTGTTCGGGGCATTCCGCGACTACGCGCCGAGCGCGCAGGTGACGCTGGAGCTGGACGATGGCGCGCGGGTGGCCGATCTGCGCGCGGCGCTGGACGCGCATGGCCGCGCGCATTGGCCGGGCTTCAATCCGGCGCTGCTGCAGCGCTCGGCCTTTGCCAGCGAAACCACGGTGCTGCGCGACGGCGAGCCTTTGCCGGCGGATGGCCGGATGGCGATCCTGCCGCCGGTGAGCGGGGGCTGAGATGGACAAGCATCACTGCACGGTGGCCGAGATCGCAGAGGCCAAGCTGGATCCGGCGGCGGCGCTGGAGTTCGTCTCCGATCCGGGATTTGGCGGGATCACCCTGTTCGTCGGTCGGGTGCGCGACTTGAACCACGGCCGCGATGTCACCGGCATCAGTTACGACATGTTCGTGCCGCTGGCCTTGAACGGCTTTGCTGCGATCGCGGCGCGCGCGGAGGCCGATTTCGGCGGCAAACTCAAGCTCTACATCGGCCACGTCAAGGGCCGGCTGGGTTTGGGCGATCTTGCGATGGTGGTGGCCGCCGGCACCCCGCATCGCGACGAGGCCTTTCGCGCCTGCCGGCAGGTGGTGGAGGCGGTCAAGCACACCAGCCCGATCTGGAAGCAGGAACACTATGTCGATGGCGACAGCGTGTGGAGCGAAGGCTGCTCGCTGTGCGAAGACACCCATGACCGCGCGCATGCGCATGTCGGTCATGGAGGACATGCATGAAAATCCAGCTGCAGGGCCAGAGCCTGCGCCTGCGCATCGACGAAGCCGAGCTGGCGCGGCTGCAGGTCGGCGAGAGCATCGAGAACCTGACCCTGCTGCCGGGGAGATGCGCGTTGCGTCAGCAGTTGCAGCTGGTCGATGCGGCCACGCCGACCCTGCAGTTGCTGGAGGATGGGTTCGGCTTCGGCCTGCCGGCAGATGCGTTGGCAGACTATGTCGCGCGATTGCCGTGCCGCGATGGCCTGGTGTTTTCGATGCCGATCGATGCGGCAAGTGCAATCGAGATTCATTTCGAAGTGGACGTGCGCGACAGCGTGAAAAATCGCGGCGTCACGCGGCGGCCTCGGTAAAGCCCGGGGAGGGCGGCTCGGTCAGCTTGACCTGAGTCAAGGCGGCGGCAATTCGTCGGGTTGAATTGACGGCGATCAATCCCGGCAAGCAGGCCTGCGATCAAGATAGCGGCATGGCGTTGGCTGGATGCAACCGATGGTTGCGCTCGTCATCGCGACCGCCTTTCCACTTGAGCAGGCAAACCCATGAGCGCGCAGCTGGCTGACAGGTCACGCAGTGTTGGTTCCGTGATCCAGGAGTGGCACCCGGAGGACGCCGCGTTCTGGGCCAGGACCGGCAACCGCATCGCCAACCGCAACCTGGCGATTTCGATCCCCGCCTTGCTGCTGGCATTCGCGATCTGGCAGATGTTCTCGGCAGTGGCGGTGAGCCTGCCGCAGGTGGGTTTCCAGTTCGACACCAACCAGTTGTTCTGGCTGGCGGCGCTGCCGGCGCTGTCGGGTGCGACCCTGCGCATCTTCTACTCGTTCGTGGTGCCGTTGTTCGGCGGCCGGCGCTGGACCGCGATCGCCACCGCCTCGCTGTTGATCCCGGCGATCTGGCTGGGCATCGCGGTGCAGGACACGACCACGCCGTACTGGCATTTCGTCGCCATCGCCATCCTCTGCGGCTTGGGTGGCGGCAACTTCGCATCCTCGATGTCGAACATCTCGTTTTTCTATCCCAAGGCGAAGCAGGGTTTCGCGCTGGGCATGAATGCCGGGCTGGGCAACCTTGGCGTGTCGGCCACCCAGTTCGTGATCCCGCTGGTCATCACCGTGGGCCTGTTGGGCGGGATCGTCGGCGGGCCGCAGTTGACGGCGGAAGGCAAGGCGTTGTTCCTGCAGAACGCCGGCTTCGTGTGGGTGCCGTTCCTGCTGATCGTGGCGGTGGCGGCGTGGTTCGGCATGCACGATCTTGCCGCGGCACGCTCCTCGTTCGCCGAGCAGGCGGTGATCTTCAGGCGCAAGCACAACTGGCTGATGTGCTGGCTGTACATCGGCACCTTCGGTTCCTTCATCGGTTTCTCGGCCGGCTTCCCGATGCTGACCAAGACCCAGTTCCCGGACGTCAACCCGATGGCCTACGCTTTCCTCGGCCCGCTGGTGGGCGCGCTGATGCGTTCGCTGGGCGGCTGGCTGTCCGACAAGCTGGGCGGTGCGCTGCTGACCTTCTGGGTGTTCGCGCTGATGATCGGCGGCGTGTTCGGCGTGCTGCACTTCCTGCCGGATCACGCGGGGCAGGGCGGCGATTTCCACGGCTTCCTCGCCAGCTTCCTGCTGCTGTTCGTGCTCAGCGGCATCGGCAATGCCTCGACCTTCCGCATGATCCCGGTGATCTTCCGCACCCTGCATGAGCGCTGGACGGCCAACGGCAATGCCGCGGACAAGACCGTGGCCGCGCGCCAGGCCGGGATCGAGTCGGCCGCGGTGATCGGTTTCAGCTCGGCGATCGGCGCCTACGGCGGCTTCTTCATCCCGAAGAGCTTTGGTTCTTCGATCGCCTGGACCGGAGGCCCGGAAATGGCCCTGTACGGTTTCATCGTGTTCTACGCGAGTTGCCTGGCCGTCACCTGGTGGTGGTACTACCGCCGCGGTGCGGAAACGCCGTGCTGATCGGCACGATGCCTTGACAACGAATTCGTGGCGGCATTTTCCGCCACCTCCAGCAAGTCGCGCGCACGCAAGGCGCGTGCGCCAGCCAAGAGGATGTTCCCATGAGTCATTTCCTTGACCGCCTGCAATTCTTCAAGCGCAATCCGGAGACGTTTGCCGACGGCCACGGCGTCACCAAGTCCGAAAGCCGCGAGTGGGAGAACAGCTACCGCGCGCGCTGGCAGTACGACAAGATCGTGCGCTCCACCCACGGGGTGAACTGCACCGGCTCCTGCAGCTGGAAGATCTACGTCAAGAACGGCCTGGTGACCTGGGAAACCCAGCAGACCGACTATCCGCGCACCCGCCCGGATCTGCCCAATCACGAGCCGCGTGGCTGCCCCCGTGGTGCCAGCTATTCCTGGTACCTGTACAGCGCCAACCGCGTGAAGTACCCGCTGGTGCGCGGCGCGCTGCTGAAGCTGTGGCGCGAAGCCCGCAAGAGCAAGTCGCCGGTCGACGCCTGGGCCAGCATCGTGCAGGACCAGAGCAAGGCCAGGGAATACAAGACCCGCCGCGGCATGGGTGGCTTTGCCCGCGTGCGCTGGGATGAAGTCAATGAAATGATCGCCGCGGCCAACCTGTACACCGTCAAGGCCCACGGTCCCGACCGCGTGATCGGGTTCTCGCCGATCCCGGCGATGTCGATGATTTCCTACGCCTCCGGCGCGCGCTACCTGTCGCTGCTCGGCGGTGCCTGCCTGAGCTTCTACGACTGGTACTGCGACCTGCCACCGGCCAGCCCGCAGATCTGGGGCGAGCAGACCGACGTGCCGGAATCGGCCGACTGGTACAACAGCCGCTACATCATCGCCTGGGGTTCGAACGTCCCGCAGACGCGTACCCCCGACGCACACTTCTTCACCGAAGCCCGCTACAACGGCACCAAGACGGTGTCGATCACCCCGGACTACTCGGAAGTCGCCAAGCTCACCGACCACTGGCTGCACCCGAAGCAGGGCACCGATGCCGCGCTGGCGTTCGCCTTCGGTCACGTGATCCTGAAGGAATTCCACGTCGACAACCCGGCACCGTACTTCGTCGATTACTGCCGCAAGACCACCGACATGCCGATGCTGGTGCAGCTGGAAACCCGCGCCGATGGTCGCGTGGTGCCCGGTCGCTTCCTGCGTGCTTCGGACTTGGGTGGCCTGAACGAGACCAATAATCCCGAGTGGAAGACCCTGGCCTATGACGAAATCAGCGGCCAGATCACCGTGCCGAATGGTTCGATCGGCTTCCGCTGGGGCGAGAAGGGCAAGTGGAATATCGAAGAGAAAAACAGCGCCGGCGCTGAAACCCGCCTGCAGCTGAGCTTCAAGGACAGCAATGACGGCATGGCCGCCGTCAGCTATCCGTACTTCGGTGGCATCGAGCATGCCATGTGGACGGCCTCGAAGTTCGAGGACGTGCTGGAGCGCAACGTGCCGGTGCGCAAGCTGACCCTGGCCGATGGCTCCACCTGCCAAGTGGCGACCGTCTATGACCTGCTGCTGGCGCAGTACGGCATCGATCGCGGTTTCGGCGGCGGCAATGTGGCCACCAGCTTCGACGACAACGTGCCGGGCACCCCGGCCTGGCAGGAAGTGATCACCGGCGTGCCGCGTCTGGATGTGATCGAGATCGCCCGCGAGTTCGCCAGCACTGCCGCCAAGACCGGTGGTCGCAGCATGATCATCGTCGGCGCGGCGATGAACCACTGGTTCCACAACGACATGAACTACCGTGGCCTCATCAACATGTTGATGATGTGCGGTTGCATCGGCCAGACCGGTGGTGGCTGGGCGCATTACGTCGGCCAGGAAAAGCTGCGCCCGCAGACCGGCTGGCAGCCGATCGCGTTTGGTCTGGACTGGAGCAAGCCGCCGCGTCACATGAACGGCACCTCGTTCTTCTATTTCATGTCCGACCAGTGGCGTTATGAAAAGCTGGAGATGAAGGAGCTGCTGTCGCCGCTGGCCGATGCCAGCAAGTACACCGGCAGCCAGGCCGACTTCAACCTGCAGGCGATCCGCATGGGCTGGCTGCCCAGCGCGCCGCAGCTCAATACCAATCCGCTGAGTATTGCCAAAGCCGCGCAGGCCGCAGGCAGCACGCCGGCCGACTACGTGGTCAGCCAGCTCAAGAGCGGGGCGCTGGATTTTGCTTACGCCGATCCGGACGCGCCGGAAAACTTCCCGCGCAACATGTTCATCTGGCGCTCCAACTTGCTGGGCAGCTCCGGCAAGGGCCACGAATACATGCTGCGTCACCTGCTGGGCACCCGTCATGGCGTGCAGGGCAAGGATCTGGGCGAGCGCGGCGCGATCAAGCCGGAAGAGATCACCTGGCGTGACGAAGCGCCGGAAGGCAAGCTCGACCTGCTGGTGACGCTGGACTTCCGCATGTGCACCACCGCGCTGTATTCCGACGTGGTGCTGCCCACCGCGACCTGGTACGAGAAGAACGATCTCAATACCTCGGACATGCACCCGTTCATCCACCCGCTGTCGAAGGCGGTGGATCCGGCGTGGGAAGCGCGCAGCGACTGGGATATCTTCAAGGGTATTGCCAGGACCGTCAGCAATCTGGCG
>Ga0138256_10003273_pt1 | contig 17255 bp, 15 predicted proteins | sample KNB2016incub_MG_FD_105486 | JGI IMG/M metagenome (GOLD analysis project Ga0138256, IMG submission 105486) | Active sludge microbial communities from wastewater in Klosterneuburg, Austria - KNB2014incub_MG | ecosystem: Engineered > WWTP > Activated sludge > Unclassified | place: Austria... | reverse complement strand
GATCACCGGGATCTCGACGGCCTCCTTCACGCGGGCGATCTCGTCCCAGTTGGCGGCCCCGGTGTACATCTGGGTTCGCGTCCTCGGATGCAGGGCGATGGCTCGCGCCCCGGCAGCCTGGCAATGCAGCGCGATCTTGACGGGATCGCGCATCTCTTCGCTCCAGCCGGACCGGATCTTCACGGTCACCGGAAGGTGCGTGCCGGAGATGACGGCCTTGATCACGCTTTCCACGAGTGAGAGGTCCTTGAGGCACCCCGACCCTCCGTTACGCCGCACGACCTTTTTGACGGGACAGCCGAAGTTGATGTCGATGTACTCAGGCTGAAACACGTCGGTGACCAGTGCGGCCGCGTCGCGCATGGCGTCGGGATCGGCCCCGAAGATCTGGACGCCGATCGTCCGCTCGTCCGCCCCGAAGCGCAGCTTCGACAGCGTCGCCGCGTTCTCCCGCCGAATCGCCTCGGCCGACAGGAATTCGGTCACGACGACGTCGGCGCCATGCCGACGGCAGAGCCGCCGAAATGGTGACTCCGACACCCCCGCCATTGGGGCGAGGATGAGCGGGATGTCGTGCGCCACGGGATACGGAAAGTCCATGGGGGTGAAGCTAATCCTCGCGGTTAGGCGATTCAACGTGACGCTTTGACACGACTCGCAGGGCGGGATAGCTTGGTTGGTCTCCCCCGCGTGGGCCGCTACGGGCCCTCGCGCGATGCGCCGATCGCGTCGGTCGCACCATGGCATGAGCACGATTCGAGGAGTTCGATGGAGCTGCGAGAGTTCTTCTCCCAGGATGCGATCAAGCTGGCGCTGGACGGTACCAACAAGGACGACATCCTGAAGGAGCTGATCGGACTGCTCAAGCTGGACGAGAAGTCGGAGGGCATGCTCTTCAAGATGTTGAAGCGGCGCGAGAACCTGGGATCCACCGGGATCGGCCGCAGCATCGCGATTCCGCACTGTCGATCGCTGGTCGTCAACAAGCTGCGCGTCGCGTTCGGTCGCAAATCCGAGGGGCTCGACTTCAAGGCGATCGACGAGAAGCCGGTCAAGTTCTTCTTCCTGATCGTGGCGCCCCCGCTCGAGGTCTCCAACCAGTACCTCCCGGTCCTGGGAAAGATCGCGCAGTTCAGCAAGGAGTCCGATGTCCCCGATCGGCTCCTCGGGATCACCACCCCGGCCGAGTTTATGGCCCTGTTGGAGGAGAAGGGGGTGTAACCACCCTCGGGTCGGCGACCTCTCCCATCAGCGTTCTCCTGATGAGGAAAAAGATGACGCCGACCACGGCTCCCACCCGCGCGCTGACCCAGGCGACCCCGAAGGCGAGGGGCCAAGCCACGGTCGACCCGGACGGTAAGTCGGCGGTCGCCACGAGCTCACCCGGCAGGAATGTCACGAGGCCGAGGAGCGCCCCGGTGAGGGCGCCCAGTACCAGGAACTTCGTGCCGCGCAACAACAGCCGGATCGTGGGTGACATCGCTCGCACGTTACAGCCCGATGCGCGTATCGTCGAGGGCGGCGTGGTCGCGGCGTGGTCGAGTGCGCACGCGATCGGTGACCGGTTACCCTCTCACCCGGACTCGCTCGGCGGCCGTCCCCGCATCCACCTCGAGGCGCGCCAGGCTGCGCCCGAGGTGCGAGTGCACGCGCCAGCCTAACGATCCGGCGGCCACCGCCAGGCCGAGGACCAGTCCCCACCACATCCCCTCGGCACCCATGCCGCGCCCGAAGCATAGCCATGCGCCGACCGGGAGCCCCACCACCGCGCAGGCGAGCAGGTTGATATACATCGCCCCGTGCGTGTCCCCTGCCCCTCGCAGGATTCCGCTGGACACACCCTGCACGCCATCGAACATCTGGAAGATGCCCGCGATCGGGATCAGTGTCGCGGTGACCGCGAGGACGGCCGAGTCGCTCGTGAAGATGCGCGCCAACGGTCCTGGGAGCGCCATCAGCACGACGGCGGTGCAGGCCATGAAGCCGACGCCGCACACCCGCGCCGCACTCGCCTCGCGGCGGGCCTTCTCGGCGTCGCCGCTCCCGATCGCGCGCCCCACCAGCACGGCCGCCGCCGCATTGATCCCCAGCGGCACCATGTAGGTCAGCGAGGCCAGGCTGATGGTGATCTCGTGTCCGGCTAACGGGATGGTGCCGAGCAACCCGATCAGCGCCAGCGCCCCTCCAAACGCCACGATCTCGAAGAACTGGTGCACGCCGATCGGGATACCGATGCGCAGCATGCGGCCCACCGGCGCCCATCGCATCGCCTCGGTACGCCACGGGCGCAGCATCGGGCGCATGGTCGACCAACCGAAGACGACGAGCACGCCGGTCATGACGTAGCGTCCGATCGTCGTGGAGATCGACGCGCCGAGTGCGCCGAGCGGCGGGGCCCCGAGATTCCCGAAGATGAAGACCCAGTTCAGGAAGACGTTCAGTGCGTTCCCGAGCACGACCGCCGCCAGAATCGGGCGCACGGTATGGAGCGCCTGCAGGCTCTGCCGAAACGCCACGAAGAGGAAGAACGGCAGCGTGGACGGGACCTGCACGCGCACCCAGCGTGCGGCGATCGGGATGACCTCGGCGGGCTGCCCCAGGAGCCGCAGCATGCCCTCCGTGGGGAGCAGCAGCAGCGACGACACGAGCGACACGCCCGCCGCCAGCATGATCCCGCGCTGCACGCCTAACGCCGCCGCCTCGTCATCGCCCGCCCCGATCGCCTGCGCCACCACCGGATCGATGGCCATCACGACGCCCGCCCCGAAGAGTGCGATCGTGATCCACCAGAAGTTGCCCAGCGCCACCGCTGCCAGGTCGGTCGCCGAGACGCGCCCGACCATCGCCGCGTCCACGGTCCCCATCATCATGAGCCCGATCTGCACCAGCACGATCGGCGCCGCCAACCGCGCCACGTCCCGCAGCTCGTGACGCGAAGGAAGGCGCAACGCCCCGCTCACGGCCACCCCCCCGACGCGCCCCCAGACGCGGCGGGGCGCCCCTCAGGCGCCCCACCGCACTCCCGTCCCCCGTCCCCCGTCCCCCGTCCCCTCACCCTCACTCCCACTCGATCGTAGCCGGCGGCTTCGAACTCACATCATACACCACCCGATTCACGCCCTTCACCTCGTTGATCACGCGACTCGAGATGCGGCCGAGCACATCGTACGGAAACGGATACCAGTCGGCCGTCATCCCATCGGTGCTCGTGACCGCCCGCAGCGCGACGACGTTCTCATACGTGCGGTAGTCGCCCATGACCCCGACCGAACGCACGGGGAGCAGGACCGCGAAGGCCTGCCAGATGTCCTGATACAGACCGGCGGCCCGGATCTCCTCCAGGTAGATCGCATCGGCCTTCTGGAGCACGGCGACCTTCTCGGCGTCGACGGCCCCCAACACACGGATTGCCAATCCCGGCCCGGGAAAGGGATGGCGCCCGACCATCTCTTCCGGCAACCCGAGTTCGCGCCCGACGTTGCGCACCTCGTCCTTGAACAGCTCGCGCAACGGCTCGATGAGCGTGAACTTCATGTCCGGCTTGAGCCCGCCCACGTTGTGGTGCGTCTTGATCGTCGCGCTCGGTCCGCCCGTGGCGCTGACGCTCTCGATCACGTCGGGGTAGAGCGTGCCCTGCACGAGGAACTCCGCCTCCTTCCCCGCCTCGGCCGCCGCATCCTCGAACACGTCGATGAACGTGTGCCCGATGATCTTCCGCTTCTTCTCGGGATCACCCTCGCCGGCCAGCGCGGACAGGAACCGTTCCTCGGCGCGCACGGTGACCAGCCTGATCCCGTGATGCGCCCTGAACGTGCGTTCCACCTGCTCCCGCTCGTGGAGGCGCAGGAGTCCCGTGTCGACGAAGATGCACGTCAACTGGTCGCCGATGGCCTTGTGGACCAGCGCGGCCGCGACCGACGAATCGACACCGCCCGACAGTCCACAGATCACGTGCCGGTCGCCCACGAGGGCGCGGATCTTCGCCACCTCATCCTCGATGAAGTGCCCGGGCGTCCACCCCGGCACGCAGTGACACACCTCGAACAGGAAGTTCGCGATGATGTCGGGGCCACGCACCGTATGGTGCACCTCGGCGTGGAACTGGATGGCGTGAATCGGGCGGGACTCGTGCCGCATCGCCACGATCGGGTTGTCGGCGCTGGTCGCGGTCACGACGTAGCCCGGCGGCACCTGCTCGACGTGATCGCCATGGCTCATCCAGACCTGCGATCGCTCCTCCGACTCGAAGCCCGCGAAGAGCCCCGCGGTCTCGCGCACCGTGATCTCCGCCCGCCCATACTCTCGCCGGCCACCGCCGGCGACCGTACCCCCCGCCGCGACCGCGATCCACTGCATTCCGTAGCAGACCCCCAGCACCGGGGCGAGGTCGAGAATCGCCGGATCGAACGTCGGCGCCCCCGCGTCGGACACCGACGACGGACCGCCCGACAGGATGATCCCCGTCGGATTCCAGGCGCGAATCCAGGCCAGGTCGCGAGTGGGCGGATGAATCTCCGAGTACACCCGCGCCTCGCGTACGCGACGGGCAATGAGCTGTGTGAACTGCGATCCGCAGTCGAGGATCAGGATCCGGCTGCCGGTCTCCGTAGGGGTCACGCGTCGTCCATCGCCTTGAAGGTGGAAACGTCCTTGAGCTTGAAGAAGTGCACCTCCTTCGTGTCGAGGTCGAGAATCGCACCGCTGGGTTCCCCGTTGAGCCATCCGCATCCCTCACCCGGATTCACGATCAGCGTCTCGCCCCGGATCATCATCTCCTCGCGATGGGTGAACCCGTGCACCACGACGCCGTGCGCCTCGATGGAACGCGGGCTCGTGTCGACGAGGTCGTGCACGAGCAGGATGCGCTGCCCGCCCATCTCGAACGAATGTGGCGACTCGAAGAGCTCGAGGCCCATTCCCTGCTGGGCATAGGCACGGATCCCCTCATGGTCGCCGTCGTTGCGCCCGAACACGCCGACCATCTGCATGTTGTGCTCGATGAACGGCTTGAGGGCGAACGGAGAGCAGAAGTCGCCGACGTGCAGCACCGTGCCCACCCCGCGTCGCTGCATGTACCGCAGCAGGGCGTCGATCGCCGGCAGGCGATCGTGGGTGTCGGACAGCAGGCCGACGATCATGAGGAGGTCCTCCAGTCGGGAGTAAGCGATTCGCGTCGTACCAGGTCGTCGTACGCCTCGCGCACGGTGATGACGCCATACCGCGAGCCGTCGACCAGCACCTCACAGGGGCGCGGTCGCGCATTGTAGTTGGATGCCATGCTGATGCCATAGGCCCCGGTCGTGAAGACGCACAGGAGTGCGCCCGCATCGACGCTGGCCAGCTCGCGGTCCAGCGCCAGGAAATCGCCGCTCTCGCAGATCGGCCCGACGACATCGAAGCGTCCGCGCCCAGTGGTGGCGTGCACCGCCTCGATGCGATGATACGCATCATAGTGCGAGGGGCGCAGCAGGTCGTTCATCCCCGTGTCAGTCACGAGCACGTCGCGCCCGCCGCTGCGCTTGCGGTACAGGACCCGGGCGAGCAGCACGCCGGACTCGGCCACAAGGAAGCGTCCCGGCTCGACGATCAGCTCCAGCCCCAAACGCTGCACAGCCGGCACCACGATGGAGGCGTACCCGGCAAGGTCGGCCGGCGACTCGCCGTCGTACGGCACAAACAATCCGCCGCCGATATCGACGTGCTCGAGCGTCGTGACGCCGTCGCGGCGCACGCCGTCGATCAGTCCCTCGAGGCGCGCGATGCCGTCGCGATACGCGGCCAGGTCGGTCAGCTGTGAGCCGATGTGCATCCCGAGCGCGACCAGCCGTACGTGCGGCAGCGCATCGGCAATTCGCGCGACGGCATGCGCCTCGTCGAAGGGGACGCCGAACTTGCCTCCCTTCTCTCCGGTCTTGATGTAGTCGTGGAACGTCTCGACGGTGATCTCGGGGTTCACGCGGATCCCGACCCGAGCCACCGCCCCTGCCTCGCGCGCCAACTCGTCCACGAGCCGCAGCTCCTGCTCCGACTCCACCGAGATGACGTGAACCGCGGCGTCGATCGCCTCGCGCAGTTCCTGCGCCGACTTGCCGACGCCACCGAAGATGATGTCCTCGGCCGGGAATCCCGCCTGCCGCGCGCGGAACAACTCGCCCCCCGACACCACGTCGATGCGCCCACCAAGCGACCGGACCAGCGCCAGCAGTCCGAGGCTCGAGTTGGCCTTGCAGGCGTAGTGAATCCGGTGCGGCACCGGGGCCAGCGCGGCGTCGAGGCGCTCGTACTGCGCGCGGATCGACGCCGAGCTGTAGACGTACGCCGGCGTACCGACGGCCTCGGCAATGCGGTCGAGCGGCACGCCCTCGCACTGCAGCGTGCCACCGACTCGGGCAAAAGGGAGCATCAGTACGCCTTGGCCCAAATGACCGTGTGCTGGGCCGGCTGTCCTGTCACCATGCACGTCGCCGCCGGCCCCTGGGTCAGGAACTCGGGCTCGGGAATGCAGCGGATCGTTGCCTTCGTCTCCTCCTTCACCTGTGCCTCGACGGCGGGGTCGCCATTCCATCCCGCGTACACGAAGGCGCCCTCGCCCTCCATCAGCTCCTTGAAGCGATCGTAGCTGATGACATCGCGCACGCTGTTGGCCTCGCGGCGGTCGCGCGCCGTGCGCAGCATGTCGCCCTGGATCGTGGCCAGGAGCGCGGCAATGGCCTCGGGGAGCCCCGCCAGCGGCAGCGACGCCTTTTCGCGGGTGTCCCGGCGCGCCGTCATGCAGGCACCATTGGCCACGTCACGCGGCCCGATCTCGAGACGCAGCGGAACGCCGACCAGCTCCCACTCGTAGTACTTGGCCCCCGGCTTCATTCCTTCGCGCGCATCGATGTGCACGCGCAGCCGGTCGTCGCCGCGCCCGCCCCACGTTGCCAGATCCTGCTTGACCTGGTGGGCGGCCTCCAGCACACGGGCCTTCTCCTCGTCGCTCTTCCAGATGGGGACGATCACGATTTCGGTCGGCGCCAGCTTGGGCGGAAGCCGCAACCCGTTGTCGTCGCCGTGCGTCATCACCAGCCCGCCGACCATGCGCGTGGACACCCCCCAGCTCGTGTTCCAAGCGTGCTCGATGGAGCCGGCCTCGCTCTGGAAGGTGAGGTCGAAGGCCTTGGCGAAGTTCTGGCCGAGGTTGTGCGAGGTCCCCGCCTGCAGCGCCTTGTTGTCCTGCATCATCGCCTCGCACGAATACGTGCGCAGGGCACCGGCGAACTTCTCGCTCTCGCTCTTGAGGCCCGTCACCACCGGCATCGCCATCCAGTCCTCCATGAACGTGCGATACAGGCCGAGGATCATGCGCGCCTCGGTTTCGGCCTCGTCATGGGTGGCGTGCGCGGTGTGTCCCTCCTGCCAGAGGAATTCCAGCGTGCGCAGGAAGAGGCGCGTGCGCATCTCCCAGCGCACGACGTTGGCCCACTGGTTGATCAGGATGGGGAGGTCGCGATAGCTCTGCACCCACTTGGCGAACATCGAGTAGATGATCGTCTCCGACGTCGGGCGTACGACCAGCGGCTCCTCGAGCTTCTTGCCACCCCCGTGCGTGACGACGGCCGCCTCGGGGGCGAAGCCTTCGACGTGCTGCGCCTCCTTGTGCAGGAACGACTCGGGGATGAACAGCGGGAAGTAGGCGTTCCGGTGTCCCGTCGCCTTGAACATGTCGTCGAGGGCGCGCTGCATGCGCTCCCAGATGCCGTAGCCGTTGGGGCGAATGACCATGCAGCCACGCACGGGCGAGTAGTCGGCCAGTTCGGCGCGCAGGACGGTCTCGTTGTACCACGCGCTGAAGTCGGCGGCGCGGGTGGTGAGTCGTTTATCGCTCATGGGGCGGGAGACGGGGGACGGGGGACGGGGGACGGGAGAGAAGGTCTCACCCGATGGGAGCGCCGAGTGCGTGCTCTCGTCTCGTCACGGTCGGTCCAGTGATCGGCGCGGGGCGTCGCCAGCCGACGATGGCAGCGGCGCGATGCGTGATCGTGCGGTCATCATGCGTGCTCCTGCGCCCGGAGCGCGAGCAGGTGCAGCGTGCTGGCCTGCTGCTGACCCGTGGCGAAGTCCTTGACCTCGACTTCGCCCCGCTCCAGAAAGGCGTCGCCGACGAAGACCACACGCCGGGCCCCGGCCGCCTGGGCGGCCTTCAGCTGCTTGGAGAGCGTCTGGGCCTTCAGCGGGTATTCAACGGACAGGCCATCGGCACGAAGGCGGCGTGCCACCTCGATCGCGGACAGGCGATGCGTCGTCTCAACCGGCGCGACCCAGAACTCGATCGCCGCGGCGCCCGACGGCATCTTCCCGCGCGCCTTGAGCAGCTCCCCCAGCACGACATCCCCCAGCCCGAAGCCTAACGCGGGCATGTCGACACCACCGAGCGCAGCCAGCAGGTTGTCATATCGCCCGCCACCGCATACGGCGCGGAACTCGCCCTTGGCGTCGAACAGCTCGAAAACGATCCCCGTGTAATACGCGAGCCCGCGAACGATCGTCAGGTCGAGTCGCAGGTAGTCGCGAACCCCGTGCGCCCCGAGGAGCTCGGCATACGCATCGAAGCGCTCCAGCGCCGCGATCACTTCGCCATCGCCGGCATACTCGGTGCGCAGCTGCTCCACGTCCGAAGCACGCACCAATTCGAGCACGCGTCCAGCGGCCGACGCCGGCACGCCACCGTCGGTCATCTTCTTCACCAGCGCGTCCTGCGACTCGCGCTCGATCTTGTCCACCGCGGCGAACACGGCCGGAATCGCCTCGTCGGCGACGCCGGCGCCACGCACCAGCGCCGTCAGCAGACGACGGTCCGACACCCGCGCCACCACGTCGTCCGGCCCAAGCCCGCATGCCCGCATGATCTCGCACGCCACGGCCAGCAGTTCGGCATCGGCCGCCACGTCCGACTCGCCGAAGATGTCCACGTTGAGCTGGAAGTGCTCCCGCAGCCGCCCCTTCTGCTGACGCTCGTAGCGAAACAGCTGCGGAATGGAGAACCAGCGTACCGGCTTGCGCAGCGCATTGGCTCGTGCGGCCACCATGCGCGCCACCGTAGGCGTCATCTCCGGGCGGAGCGCCACCTGCCGCCCCCCCTTATCCTCGAAGTTGTAGAGCTGGCCGACGATCTCGTCGCCGCTCTTCTTCGTGTACAGGTCGAGCGGTTCCAGCGGGGGGCCGTCGTATTCCACGAAGCCGAACCGTCGCGCCACGTCGCGCCACCGCTCAAAGAGCCAGGCGCGCTGCGCAAACTGTTCGGGATAGAAGTCTCGAAATCCTGGGAGTGCTCCAGTAGACATCCGCGAAAGCTACCCGCCGAGCGGATCGACCTGCAAGCGAGCCATCGCGTCTCCGACCGTGTGAAACGAGCCGGTCACCAGCACGGTGGCACCGCGAGAGGTCGCCGTGGCCAGGGCACGATCAAAGTCCGGGATGGCCTCGGACGACCAGCCACGCGCCTCGGCGAAGGCCTGCGCCTCGCGCAGGCGCCACGCTCGGCTCTCAGGAGCTGTCGGGGCGTCGGTGAGGATGAAATGCGTCACGGCGGGCGCGAGCGCCTCAAGCATTCCCTCCCAGTCCTTGTCCATCAAGACGCACATCACCGCCACCAGCGGCGGATCCGGTGCCACGTGCGACAACGTACGAGCCAGTGTGGCGGCCCCTGCCGGATTGTGCGCCACGTCGAAGATGAACGGCGGCGCGACGTGGAATCGACCCGGCAGGCGCACGTTCATCAGCGCGTCGCCGACCGACTCCCATCCTCCCCAGTACCGCCCCCCGGCCTCACGGAGCATCAGGAGGGCGAGCGTGGCGTTCCACGCCTGGTGAACCCCCGCCAAGGGGGTGCGCAACACATGACGCCCACCATCGACCTCGAGCGTAAACCGTGTGCCCCCGTCCCCCACCGTGATCGCACGCGGGGGCGCGTCACGCCCGACGCTGACCACGCCGGATACCCCTCGCCCCCGTGCCAGCTCGGCGAGGATCCCGTCCACCCGCGCGTCCGGCTCACCGCTGACGGCCGGGACCCCAGCCTTGAAGATCCCCGCCTTTTCAGCGGCGATTTCCTCCAGCGTCTCGCCCAAGTATTCCACGTGGTCGATCCCGATCGACGACACCCCCGCCACCACGGGCGTCACGACGTTGGTCGAGTCGAGTCGCCCGCCGAGTCCGGTCTCGATCACCGCAACCTCCGCCCCGGCATCGACGAAGTACCGGAAGGCCATCGCCGTGGTCGCCTCGAAGAACGTCGCCCCGAGTCGCTCGACATCCGGCGTCCAGCGCATGATGAATTCCGTCACGTAGTCGGCGGGGACGGCGACGCCATTGACGACCAGGCGCTCGGAGAAGTCGACCAGGTGCGGCGACGTGTACTTCGCGGTCCGCAGACCTCGTGCGCGCAGCACCGCGTCGAGGGTGGCGCACACACTCCCCTTCCCGTTCGTCCCGGCCACGTGAAAGGTCGGGATTGCCGCGTGGGGATCACCCAGCACCGACAGCAGTGCGCGCGTCCGCTCCAGGCCAAACTTGCTCTTGCCGGTCGTGCGCGCGAACAGGTACTGGAGGGCGTCGCGATACGCGCTCAGGTGATCGCCCACGCCGATGCGGCAGGCTTGCCGCTCATGTGGCGCAGCAGGCGCCCCACGGTCTGGCGCAGGTCCTTGCGATGCACGACGTCGTCCAGGATCCCGTGATCGAGCAGGAACTCGGCCGTCTGGAATCCCTCGGGCAGGTCCTGGCCCAGCGTCTGCTTGATGACCCGCGGCCCGGCGAAGCCGATCACCGCGCCAGGCTCCGCGAGGATGGCATCGCCGAGCATGGCGTAACTCGCACTCACGCCGCCGGTCGTCGGGTTGGTGAGGATCGAGACGTACGGGATGCGGCGGTCCGCCAGCTGCGACAGGACCGCCGACACCTTCGCCATCTGCATGAGCGACAGCACGCCCTCCTGCATGCGGGCCCCGCCCGACGCGGAGATCACGATGAGCGGATGCTTGCGCTCCAGCGAGCGCTGGGCGAGCCGGGCGATCTTCTCTCCCACGACAGAGCCCATCGAGCCGCCCATGAAGGCGAAGTCCATCACGCCGAGGTTGACGGGCATCTCGCCGAGCGTCCCCGCCACGGTCAGGATCGCGTCGGTTTCGCCCGCGTTGGTTCGCGCCTTCTTGAGTCGCGCCTCGTAGTCGGGAAAGCCGAGGGCATCGATGGACCGCAATTCGGTCTCGGTCTCCTCCCACTTGTCGTCGTCGAGCAGCAGCTGGACGTATTCGACCGCCCGCAACCGGCGGTGGTAGTCGCAGTTCGGGCACACGTTGAGGTTCCGCGCGAACTTCTCGCGGATGTCGGTGTGGGCGCACGCCTCGCACTTCTCCCAGGCGTCTGCCGGGATCTCGTGCCGCTCTCGGCGCGGCTGGCGCGCCTTTTTGTCCTTCCGGAACCAGGCCATGGCCGAATAATGCAGGGCGAGACGGAGCGCGGGTAGGGGGACGCCGCGCTAGTAGCGGGAGGACGACCCGCGCAACCCGATCGGGAGCGCGTCTGCCTCGCCACGTCCTTCAGACGAGATGCGCACGAGGATGCCGATGGCCAGCCAGCAGGCCAGCATGAACGACCCGCCGTAGGAGAAGAAGGGGAGCGGGATGCCGGTGATCGGCATCAGGTTGAGCGTCATCCCGACGTTCTCGATGACGTGCACCATCCAGCTGCCTAACAATCCGAAGGCTACCAGTGAGCTGAACGAGTCATTGGCCCGTGACGCCACGCGAATGACCCGCAGGAACAGGAGCAGGAACAAGGCGAGCGCCATCGACACACCGAGGAACCCCAGCTCCTCCCCGACCACGGCGAAGATGAAGTCGGTGTGCTGCTCCGGGAGGAAGGAGCCCCGCTTCTGCGTGCCGAGGGTGAATCCCTTCCCGAACCACCCGCCCGACCCGATGGCGATCTGCGACTGGATCACGTGGTAGCCCGAGGCTTGCGGGTCCTCCGACGGATCAAGGAAGACCAGCAGGCGCGCGCGTTGGTGCGGCGCGAGCTTGTCCCACAGGATCGGCGCGAGCACCCCCATCGCGACGTTGGTCACGATGAGCACCACCCCCTCCACGACGTACGGCTTGTACCACAGCACGACGGCGATGAGGATCAGGAACCACGCCCCCCACAGCCCCGTGTTGAACGCCAGCAGGAGCGAGATCGCGGGCGAAGCCGCCAGCAGCAACAACCGCGCCGAGACGCCGGCCCAGAAGAGCATCGCAAAGAAGATCCCGACGAAGACCATGCCGGTCCCCAGGTCCGGCTGCGCCATGACCAGCAGCCACGGGACCAGCACCACCAGCGCCGGGAGCCACAACTCGACGAGCGACTTGGGAGGATCGCGGCGCGCCGCCAGCACCTTGGCCAGCATGAGCACGACGGCCACCTTCGCCAGTTCGGCCGGCTGGCCGAGCCGCACGCCACCGACCGTCAACCAGCCGCGCATGCTCGACGCGGTGCCCCCGCCGCTCCCGAAAAAGAGCGTGACCAGCAGCAGGACGATTGCCAGCAGGTATCCCGGCCAGCTGACCCACTCGATCAGGCGCACCGAGGCACGACTCAGCAGCCAGGCGGCCACCAGCGCCACGGCGAACCACGCCAGCTGCCGCCGGTACGCCGACGCCACCGACGCCTGCAGCACGTCGGTCTGGCCTGCCGAGTAGACGACGGCAATGCCGTATGCCGACAGCAGCAACGCGATGATGACCAGCGGGTAGTCGGCAAAGACGCGCTTGATCACCCGTCCCCCTCGATATCAACGGGCTGGATCGCCGGGCGCTTGAGGTAGTGCGCCACCACCTTGGATGCGATGCGCGCCGCGGCGTACCCGTGTTCGCCCTGCCACAACATGACGGCGACGACGATCTTCGGGTCGTCCTTCGGCGCAAAGCCCACGAACCACGCATGATCACGGGCGGTCTCGTTCTGAGCCGTCCCGGTCTTGCCCGCCAGCACCACCCCTTCGATGGCCGCGCTCCCCGCCGTTCCGCGACCCGACACCACGTCACCCATGGCGTCGCGCAGCCCCGTGAGCTGCGCCGGTGTGAGCTCCATGATCCGGGTCCGCTCCGGGTTGCGGGCCACCACTTCGGGGCGGGCCGCAGACCCATCGGTGGCCAGCGCGGTGTAGAAACGCGCCATGTTCAGGATCGTTTGCGTGTTCTCGCCCTGGCCGATCGACAGGTTGAGCGTGACGGCGTTCGTCCAGTTCTTCGGCCCGTACGCCTTGTCGAAGTACTCGACCGCGTACGGCCATTGCGGCGTGGTCTCGTTCGGCAGGTCGATCCCGCTCTTCTCCCCGAACTTGAGCTTCACGCCCCCCGCCAAAAAGCGCGAGAGCGTGATCCGCAGGCCGAGCTGGTAGAAGTACGTATCGCACGACTTGGCGATCGCCTGCGCGAGCGTCACGGCCCCATGTCCGTTGCGGTCCCAACAGCGGAAGTACCGCCCGCCGTACTGGTAGCCGCCCGAGCACGGCGTCGGCATGCGCGTGTCCATGGTGACGAGCCCGGCTTCGAGCGCCACGGCCGCCGTCGCCAGCTTGAACGTCGAGGCGGGCGGATACCGACCCTGCATCGCCTTGTTGTACAACGGACGACGGTCATCCGTCGTCAGCTGCTTGTAGTACTCCGTCGGAATCCCGCCGATGAAACGATTGGGATCGTAGGTCGGCGCGCTGTGGATGGCCAGGACCGCCCCCGTCGACGGCTCGATCGCCACCACGCCGCCCACGAGCGAATCGCCGAGGTAGCTGGCGATGAACCGCTGCAGGTCCATGTCGATGTTGGTCTGCAGCGGCGGTGCTGCCGTTGCCGGACGGTCCGGGCGCGCCCCGGACTCGCGGACCACCCGTCCGCGCGCATCGACCTCCACGAAGCGCGAGCCCTCGAGCCCGCGCAATTGCGATTCGTACTGCCGCTCCAGCCCCGCCCGCCCAATCTGCTGGCCGGACTTGTACTCGACGTAGTCAGCAGAATTCAGCTCGGTCTCGTTGATCTCGCTGGTGTACCCGACGAACGCCGAGGACGCCGGCCCGTCGGGATACCGCCGCTTCGGCGCGGCCTGGATGATCAGGCTCGGGAACTCGGTGCGGTGTTCCTCGAGGACCGACACCTGGTCGAACGAGGCATCGGCCAGCACGACGGTGGGACGATTCGGGTCGCGTCGAAGTCGCCGAACCGCCGACTCGATGTCGGCCGGCGTGAGGTCGATGATCGACGAGAGCCGCGACAGGGTGGACCGGAGCGTATCTGCACTTGTGCTCAGGATCGTCACCGTATAACCCGGCACGTTCTCGGCGATGATCGCACCGTGGCGATCGTAGATGTTGCCGCGCGCGGCGGGAATCGGCACCTCACGCAGGCGGTTCTTCTCCGACGACAGCTGGTAGCGCTCGCTGTCCAGCACCTGGGCACGGAAGAAACCGCTCGCCAGCGCGAGCAGCGACAGCGCGGTGAGCCATGCGGCGAATCGGCCGCGTCGCTGGATGTCGTTGGGATGCAGACTCATGACGAGCGGCTCACGTCGAGGGAGCCTCCAGCATGCCGCGGAACAGGAGCAGGACGATGACCCCGGTGACCGCCGTCAGTGCCGCAGCGAGGGGAGACCAGAGGACAACCTGGGTCGCCATCTCGTACATCCCTCCTCGACGCGCAGCCACCACGAAGATGACATCGAATGCCCACTTGCCGGCGAAGAAGAAGATGGCGTGCAGGAAGACGTTGTCCGAGAAGAATACCGCCTTGAGCCACGACGCGCTGAAGCCGACGAGGCACATCGCCAGTGCCCCCGCCCCGAAACTCTCGGGCGCCAGCGAATCGCCGATCAGTCCCAGGACGAACCCCACGACCGCGGCAACGCCGGGACGCACGCGCACCGCCACGAGCAGCATCGCGATCACGAGAAAGTCCATCGAGACGCGCCATCCCATGAGCGGTCGCACGAAGTAATGCATCGCCACGAGCGCGACGAAAATCAGCGCGGCGCGCAGCACCCGCTGCGGAGTCACGGTACCCTCCGCGTCGAGTCGCGGCGCTGGGTTGCCGTGGGCGCGGACCCGCCAGTCGACGCCACGCTATCTGCGCGGAGAGAGTCCGCCGGGTCGGGCAGTCCGAGGACGGCCCGGAGCGAATCCATCTGTCGCGCTCGATGGGCCGCGGCCATTGCGGCCAGCCGAGCAAGTGAATCCGCCGACGCTGCCACGCCGCGTGCGGCAGAATCGGCCCGTGCCACCGAGGACCACACCTCGTCCATCGCACCGCTGCTCACGCGCTCCGGCGACAGGATCATCACGTTGTTCACGTCGGGCGGATAGACCGCCGGACGCACGAGATAGGTCCGGGACCAGACCTCGCTCGTCGTCACCTCTCCCATGACGACGCCGATCGGGATTCCGCGAGGATACACGCCGCCCAGGCCTGAGGTGAGAATGAGGGTGCCCGGGGTCAGGGCATCACGAAAGGCCACCCCGCGCAGCTCGAGCAGCGACCGTTCGGGCTCCTCGCCCAGGTGCGGCCGCACGATGCCGAACGCTGTCCCGTCCGACGCCATTGCGCTGGCGCGGAAGTCGGGGTGGGTCCAGAGGATCGCCAGGCTGGAGCGCGGATCCACGGTGGTCACCTGCCCGATGAGTCCAGCGGGGGCGACGACCGCCGAGCGCGGCGTCACCCCCGCCTCGCTCCCGCGTGTGAGGACGAGCACGTGCTCGTCGCCCATGCCGCGACCGTGCAGCGCCTCGGCGGGCAGGAACCCCCATTGCAGCTGTCGGCCGAGCGAGAGCAGCCCGCGCAGGCGGACATTCTCGTCGGCCAAGTCCCCCAACTGCGCGTTGCGAAGCGCGAGCGAGTCGAGCCGCGCCGCGAGGACGTCGTGCCCGCCGAAGGCCGTGCGGGCGCGCTCCGCCCGCTGCTGCAACGCCAGCAACGGTGCCACGACCGTGCGCCGCAAGCTGGAGGCGATGGCATCGCGGATCGGCAGCGGCAGGACCGTCGCGAGCAGGGCGAGCAAGGCACATGTTGACACGAGCGCGGTGTCCGCGCGCGACCCTGAGCGCGCCGCACGAGCCATGCGGCCCCCTTACGACGAAAGGACCGACCAGTACTTCTCCTCGTCGTCGAGGATCCGCCCGACGCCGCGCACGACGCACGTCAGCGGATCCTCGTCCACGTGGATCGGCAGCCCGGTCTCCTGGCTCAGCACGACATCGAGGCCGCGAATCAGCGCCCCGCCGCCGGTCATCACGATTCCGCGATCGACAATGTCGCTCGAGAGCTCGGGCGGCGTGATCTCGAGGGCGCGCCGCACCGCGTCGACAATCTGCTGGATCGGTTCCTGAATCGCCTCACGAATCTCGGACGAATGCACGCGCACCGTCTTGGGAATCCCCGACACGAGGTCGCGTCCCTTCACGTCCATCTCGCGCTCGTCCCCCACGGGGGCCGCCGAGCCGATGGTGATCTTGATGAGTTCGGCCGTCGGCTCGCCGATCAGGAGGTTGTAGTTCTTGCGCATGAACTGCACGATCGCCGTGTCGAGCTCGTCGCCCGCCGTGCGAATCGACGTGTCGCTGACGATGCCCGAGAGCGCGATGACCGCGATTTCGGTGGTGCCACCGCCGATGTCGATGACCATGTTGCCGGTCGGCGTCTCGATGGGCAGCCCCACGCCGATGGCGGCCGCCATCGGCTCGGCCACCATGAAGACTTCCTTGGCGCCCGCGCCTAACGCGGAGTCGCGCACCGCGCGCCGCTCGACTTCCGTGATGCCGGACGGCACGCACACGATCACGCGCGGCTTGATCTTGAACATCCGGTTCTTGATGATCAGCTCCAGGAAGTACCGGAGCATCTTCTCGGTCACGTCGAAGTCGGCGATCACCCCGTCTTTCATGGGGCGGACGGCGATGATCCCGTCGGGCGTGCGGCCGAGCATGCGCTTGGCCTCGAGTCCGACGCCCTTGACCCGCTTCGTCTCACGATCGATGGCGACGACCGACGGCTCATTGAGCACGATCCCTTCGCCCTTGACGTACACGAGCGTATTCGCGGTGCCGAGGTCAACGGCAATTGCATTGGCGGGGAAGAGCTTGCCCGCCGACAGTAAGGGCCAACGCATGTATGTAAAAATCCTGCCGCCCCCGTAGGGACGCCGGTTGTCTGGAAGAACGACACACCCCGTGCGGGAGAAAGTAGCGGCGTAGG
>Ga0138256_10003272_pt1 | contig 17258 bp, 9 predicted proteins | sample KNB2016incub_MG_FD_105486 | JGI IMG/M metagenome (GOLD analysis project Ga0138256, IMG submission 105486) | Active sludge microbial communities from wastewater in Klosterneuburg, Austria - KNB2014incub_MG | ecosystem: Engineered > WWTP > Activated sludge > Unclassified | place: Austria... | reverse complement strand
TTGTTTTTATTGATCAGGACCATGCCATTTTGGGAACATCAGCTCATTGCCAGAATTTTGATCGGAGGTGTAGGTTTATTTACTGCAGCCATCGGTGCGTCTATAGGTAGGGTACAATCTTCCGTAAAAAGTCAGATCGCTTATGCTTCAGTAGCACAAATCGGATTGATGTTTTTTGAATTGGCTTTGGGATTTGAGACATTTGCCTTATTTCACTTTGCTGGGAATGCTTTTCTGAGAACATACCAATTATTGGTTTCGCCTTCAGCCGTGAGTTATCTGATCAGAGAACAATTTTATCATTTCGAACCTAAACATGAAAATATTGAAACCCATTTTACTAAGAAACTAGAGTATTCCTTATTTTTATTGAGTATCAAGGAGTATAATATGGATGAGCTCCTGGATAAATTATTGTGGAAACCCTTTAAAAACCTGGGTAATTTGTTGAGATTTATAAATATTAGAAACATATACTTTATCACCATACCTACCTTCTTAGTGGGTGTAATTTTACAAATCACAAGATTTAACTTACCAGAAGTGATTGTTGAAGTTTTGCCTGAGATTTTTGCGTTGACAGGTCTGTTTTTGGTTTTCAGGGCTTACGCTGGTCGGCGCAACGTATTTGTAGTATGGACACTTTTGGTAATGAATCATTTTTGGGTGACGTTGGCCATATCTTTTAATGACGCACTTACCATGTATGAAATTATTTTTCATTTAGCGGGTGTGGTAATTGCTGGGACATTGGGATATGTCGTCCTATGGAAAATGTACAAAGCCGAACCCGATATTGACTTGAATAGGTTTCAGGGTCATGTGTATGAGTACCCAAAGATGGCTGCTTTATTTTTAATTGCTTGTTTGGGCTTGGCTGGATTCCCTATTACATCTACATTTATTGGTGAGGATATTCTTTTTTCTCATGTAGAATACGATCAGATATTTTTAGCTTTTTATCTTGCGCTTGGTTTTGTCATATCCGGTATTGCTTTGATAAGAATGTATGCCAGAATATTTTTAGGACCACACCTAAAGCGATATCATGCAGTGGCACAGAGGTCATCCTAAGGTATTGAATATGTACATTTTATTTTACACTAAAACATTATATCAATGTTGACCAAAAAATATTTATTCCCATTTGTGTTGTTTATTATATTGTTGGTTAATAACACACTATTTTCACAAAATACCAGGCTTAGCGATAATAGTAACATAGGGTGGTTTAGTGTAAACAGTACTTTTAAACTTACAACAAAAGTAGGGTTTACTACAGAATACCATTGGAGAAGAGTCGAACTGGTCAGCAGACCTCAGGCAGGATTGTGGAGAAGCAGTATTAATTACCAAATACACCCAAAAGTACAATTCAGGATTGGTTATGCGTTAATAGAAAACTTTCCTTATGGAGTATATCCTCTAAATGGTTTTGGCAAACAGTTTACTGAACACAGAATGTTTCAGGCATTGGTACTGACTGATAAGATTTCAAGGTTGGAGATGTCGCATAGGTTTATGCTCGAACAAAGATGGATAGGCAGATATTCGAATGCGTCACTATCAAAAGAAGATTCATATGTCTATGGTCACAGATGGAGATACATGCTCCGTATACAGCTTCCATTATTTAAGCAGTCGATGGAAGACAATACGCTATATCTGGCAGCATTTAATGAAGCGATGATAGGATTTGGAAAAAATGTAAATGAAAATATCTTTGACCAAAACAGATTGGCATTTTTACTGGGCTATAGGTTTGATAGTAGGATAAGAATAGAAGCAGGATACCTCAATCATATTTTTCAACTGGCCAGAGAAATTGATGGCCGAAATGTTTTTCAGCATAACAACGGACTGATGTTCAATTTATTACTATCATTTGACTGGAGTAAAAAACAATAGTGGTATAGAATATATTTTGAGGTGTAAAATATATTTTATACCAGTCCGTATTAAGTAAAAATTGAGTGTATCACAAAATTGCACTTTCATAAAAATTGCTTTCATTTACCCAAAACTAAAGGGTGACAAAAAGAAGTCTAAAACAATTGAATTAAAAAATGAGATACACCCCAAAATTTCGATCTTAACATAAAACTCATGTAGTTCATATAAATTATATTTCTACATGAGTTTTTTATTCTCGATATGCCTTTGACTATCCCTGTTAGTCTTTTTAGCTATATTTTTACGTATTGCATCCTCCAGGTCAATGCCTGTTTGATTAGCTAAACAAGTTATTACCCAAATGACATCAGCCAATTCATCAGCCAGTTTTTCTTTTTGTTCTTCTATTGTCATTGGTGCTTTAAAACTTTGTTCGCCATACATGCGCGATATCAGCCTTGCCACCTCTCCTACCTCTTCGGCCAGAATAGCCATATTAGTAAGTTCTGAAAAATATCTTACCCCAATGGTTTTAATCCAATCATCTACAATACGTTGATATGCTTTAATTTCCATTATTCTTTTTGTTTTGAATCAATTACAATGGTGACCGGTCCATCATTAATAAGATTTACTTTCATATCAGCTGCAAATACGCCTGTTTTTACGTTATTATTACTCACTTTTTTCAGTCTTTCTACAAATTTTTCATACAGCATGATTGCATATTCAGGCCTCGCTGCTTTTATATAGGATGGTCTGTTTCCCTTTTTAGTACTTGCATGAAGTGTAAACTGACTGATTACAAGATATTCTCCTCCAACATCCTTCGCAGATAGATTCATTTTACCTTCATCATCATTAAATATACGTAAACTTACTATTTTATTGACCAACCATTCTATATCATCGTCTTTATCACTGGATTCAATACCTACCAAAATTAGCAATCCGCTATCAATCGATGAAAAAATATTATCATTTATAACAACACTGGCGCTTAATACCCTTTGTAACACAACTCTCATAATAACGTTATAAACATATATTTATTAAAACATATTTATTATGCTGATAAATAGGCAATTTATATCAACATTTATCAACATGCATTTTGTCTAAATTTATGTAAAAGTAATTATTTATGTATAAAAATGATGTTTATGAATTAAATATTTAATACATATATACATTTTAAAAAAGTTATTGCCGCTTAATTATATAGTTATACACCGGAAGAGTTTATACACTTTAAACTGTGGATAAGTACTATCTTTCTATTTGTTTATATGTTAAAATATTGAAGATCTATCTTTTATCAGGTTTATTGGTGTGAATAATTTGTTTAAAAAGTATAGATAAAAGATGTATAAGAGCTCTATTAACATTTCCACAGAAGTAATGATAATGTTAAAGTATTTTAAGTAAAAAATATATTATTAATACAATTAACAACTTGCAAAAAATCAAAAATGCTTATAAGTTGTTATTTGTCATTAATTTTGCGGCATGAAATATTCAAATAAGGTTACGATATGGTTGTTTATTGGGTTAGTCATGGTATTCGTTCAGGTTATTGTGGGCGGTATAACCAGACTTACTGAATCAGGATTGTCCATTACAAAGTGGGAAGTAATAAGTGGTACACTGCCTCCTCTTTCGGATTCAGACTGGGAACAACAGTTTGAATTGTATAAAAGTACTCCACAATATATCGAGATAAATGAAGGAATGAATTTAGATGATTTTAAATTTATATACTTTTGGGAATATATACACAGGTTTTGGGCAAGAATCATGGGTTTTGTTTTTTTATTTCCATTTTTATTTTTTTTAGTTAAAGGTCATTTGGATAGAGCTTTGCTTAAGAAACTAAGTGTAGTAATATTTTTTGCATTATTGGCTGCAACTTTTGGGTGGATCATGGTTGCTAGTGGTTTAGTCGAACGTCCATGGGTAAACGCCTATAAGTTGTCTATACACCTTATGATTGCTTTTAGTGTTTATGTTGCTTTATTATGGACTTTTTTATCTGCTAAAGGCGTGGGTTCTGGATTTTCAGATTTACCAAAGATGAACTTAATGCCTATGGTTTGGCTGACTTTTGTATTTCTTGTGGTGCAGATATTTTTAGGTGGAGTTATGTCAGGAATGAAAGCTGCGGTAGTATATCCTACCTGGCCTGATATGAATGGTGTTTATTTTCCAAAAGTAATTTTTGAAGCATCACAGTGGAATGTAGAAAATTTTAACAATTATGACAAAAACCCATTTATGCCTGCTCTGATTCATTTTCTGCACCGAAATACGGCATATTTACTTTTTATTTTAGGAAACGTGCTAAGTTATAGACTAGTTAAATTTGGGAATATGTATAATATTATGGCACTAAAGAGAGTTGGTTATTTAGTTTCCGCGGTATTATTACTTCAGGTAGTTATTGGTATAATTACTGTAATTAGTAGCAAAGGTTCTATTCCAGTATTTTGGGGTGTACTTCATCAAGCAGGTGCGTTGGTATTGCTTACCGTACTTGTTTTTACAATTTTTGTTATCAGGATTAAAAAATAATTAAAATTGCCCTTATATTGCCCCAAAATTTAATTATCTTAACCATAAATTTTTGTAATGTCTGAAAATCAGATAAAGGAAGAGGGTAAATTTAAATATATTGAGACCGGCGGTGAAGGTACACCTATTATTCTATTGCATGGACTGTTGGGAGCTTTAAGTAATTTTGATGGTATTATACAGCATTTTTCTAAATCCCATAATGTGGTAGTACCCATTTTGCCTCTTTTTGAGATTTCATTAAGAAGCCTTTCTGTAATGAAGCTTGTGGAGTACGTTGAAGATTTTATTGATCATAAAAATTATAAAAAAGTACATGTATTAGGTAATTCTTTGGGTGGTCATATAGGTCAGCTTTATACATTAAAACATTCTGAACGTGTGGAAAGTATGATTTTAACTGGTAGTAGCGGGTTATTTGAGAGTGCCATGGGAACTACATTTCCAAAAAGAGGGAACTATGAGTATATGAGGCAAAAAGCAGAAAGCGTTTTTTATGATCCTGCTGTAGCTACAAAGGAACTTGTTGATAGTGTATATGAAACCGTTAATGATCTTAAGAGAGCGATGTGTGTCGTTGCAATTGCCAAATCTGCGGTCAGACATAATCTTGAAGATAGCTTGCATAAAATATTGGTGCCTACATTGTTGGTATGGGGTGTGCAGGATGCAGTCACTCCATTGTGGGTAGGAGAAAAATTCAATGAACTTATACCTAACTCTGAACTGGTAAAGGTAGATAAATGTGGCCACGCTCCAATGATGGAGAGACCGGAACTATTTAATACTTCTCTGGAAGACTTCCTGGATCGAGTAGAAAACGGAAGTTTTCTGCAAAATAAAAACCCTGCAAAAACTGTTGGTTAAATTATGGCTTTATAACAGTACGATTTTCTTTCTGCATTGGGTTTTTCTGCGACCTTTGGGTACTTCTTTTAAATATTTCAAATTTACTAAACTGTTCTTCTTTTGGAAAATAATTATTTTCTGTGTCTATGTCTGCAGTTTCTAAGAATGGATCAAGGATTATCCTTGTGATTTTTTTGTCACTTGCGTGAACTTTAGTTATCTTTTTTTCTCCTTTTCTCCAGATTTCGGCTGGAATTCTGATTATTTCTGATGTTCCGTCTTCGTATTGTAGTTCATAAATGACTGGCATAACCAATCCTCCTAATTTTTCAAATTCGATCTCATAATAGGTTTTTGAAGAATTCATAGTTTCTACTTCTTTATCTGTCATGCCAGCAATGGACTTTTCATATTCCTTTAGTTGATTTTCGTCCAGAGCATATTTATCCCATTTTGTGTAAAAATCATTTAGTGTAGTATCTATTTCATTATAGGTTTTACTTATTTGAGTTTCGTTTCTGAGTGAGCTTATATTCTTTCTTGCCGTTGCTCTTTCGGCTTCATCCAGTTCCTGCTTTTTTAATGGGTCCTTAGGTGTTACTTTTTTCATTTTGACATCTGAAATGGATAGATCTACATGGTCTGTAGTATAAAACCATCCTCTCCAGAACCAGTCCAGATCCATACCCGATGCGTCTTCCATAGTACGGAAAAAATCTGCAGGATAGGGTTGTTTGAAAGCCCATCTTCTGGCATATTCTTTAAATGCTGCATCAAATAATTCTCTTCCCATCACTGTTTCCCTTAGTATGTTTAAAGCTGTGGCAGGTTTAGCATATGCATTGTTACCTAGTTGATACGCAGATTCAGGGTTCACCATGATAGGTGACATGACTGATTTATCGCTGGCCATATAACTGACTATCTTTTGAGCTTCACCTCTTCCTGATGGGTAGTTTCGTTCGAATTCCTGTTCAGTCAGATACTGGACAAATGTGGTTAATCCTTCATCCATCCACGCCCATTGTCTTTCGTCAGAATTAACGATCATCGGAAAAAAGTTATGCCCTACTTCATGTATTATCACACTTATCATTCCATACTTTGTTCTTTCTGAGTATGTACCATCTTTTTCACAGCGTCCAAAATTAAAACATATCATCGGGTATTCCATTCCTATTCTGTCTGCATTGATAGACCAAGCTACGGGATATGAATAATCTACTGTATATTTTGAAAATGTTTTTAAAGTGTGGGCTACAGTTTTTGTTGAATATTTTTCCCACAAAGGGTTACCTTCTTTTGGATACATAGACATGGCCATGATATAGTTATTTCCTATTTTAACGTTCATCGCATCCCAGATAAATTTTCTTGATGAAGCAAAAGCAAAGTCTCTTACATTATCTGCTTTAAATGTCCATGTTTTTTTTGTTTCTGATTTTTGTTTTTCTCTTACAATGGCTTCTTGCTGGGTAGCAATGATGACTGGTTGGACAAACTCTTTTTGAGCTCTTATATATTTATCCATTTGAGTTTTGCTCAACACCTTCTCTATATTTTGGAGTGTACCCGTTGCTGCTACGAGATGATCTGATGGCACAGTTATATTGACAAGGTAGTCACCAAAAATTAAAGTGAACTCACCTGAACCTAAAAATTGTTTATTTTGCCAACCTTCTATATCATTGTAAGCGCACATTCTTGGAAAAAATTGTGCTATTGTATATAAATAGTTATCATCTTCAGTAAAGTACTCATATCCGGACCTTCCCCCTAGTTTCATTCTGTCATTGATGTTATACCAATACTTTATTTTAAAAGAATATTTCTCCCCTTTTTTAAGCGGAGCGGGTAAGTCTAACCTCATCATGGTTTTGTTGATAAGATACTTCAGATCTTTACCATTTGTATCTTTAACATAATCCAGTTTAAAACCACCATCAAAAGAAAGTTTGTCATTTTCTATAGAAGAAATTTCTTCTTTTTCGGATATTGATTCAGGATTTATTTTGTGGCTATCTGAATCTGAACTTCTTTGGTTTTGGTCCAGTTGTATCCATAGATAGGTTAATACATCGGGAGAGTTGTTGTAAAATGTTACTGTTTCTTCCCCATAGATTTTTTGGTTTTTGTCATCAAGTTCAACATTTATTTTATAGTCAGCTCTACATTGGTAATATTCATGGCCCGGTGCTCCTGTAGCAGTCCTGTAATTATTTGCGGTAGGTAATAGATCGTACATTTGCTTGAATGGAGATTGATCAGTATTAGGCTGGCACAATACGATCAGCGGAAGAATAAGGAGTACGATTATGAGTTTTGCTTGTTGCATTTCGGGTAAATATTTTACTATAAATTAATAAATAAATTGTTTCAAAAGAATTAGAAATAGATTTTTAAGTTTATTTGTTCAAAAACAAGTCCAATTGTCGTCAACATTTTTTCATTTGACTAAGGTTACTTAGTATAAGAATTGACTATTCACGTAAATTTATTTTAGATTGGTGGTTAGATGATTATATCTATTGTGCTCTAGAAAAATTTGACTGAACTTAAAAAAGTATTTATGGGTGTAGTTGGCAATATTTAATTTTTTAAAAGACTCAGTTTATCTGGTATAAATAAAAGAATTTTAGCTTAACTATCTCAAATTAATGTTTCACGTGAAACATAATAAACAAAAAAAGGCCGGTGATTGCTCACCGACCTTTTTGCTAATTTATTTATCGGAGCAAAGATAATAATTTATTTTACATATGTACTATCTTTTGCCATACTTGCATATAAAAATGCACCACCTGCTATAGCAATGTTTTTTAGGATATTTGACAATTGTGATTCGTCTGTACTTAGCATTTGTGCGTGAGGTATAATAAATAGCAATACCATAATTCCGAGAAGAACTGCTGCCAATTTATCATACTTACCAATGATAATACTTATAGCAGCTGCAATAAGTGCTATGCCTGTAATGTATACGGTAATAGATCCTCCCGGAGCCATCCCAGCCATCTTGTCGGCAGCCATAAAATGCATTAAGCCGAAGACACCCATAGGTATTGCCAATAAATACTTTCCTAATCCAATAATACTGTTCATAATGTGAATTTAAATGATTAATTAATATTGTTTTGAATTAGCAAATATATATGTTTTATCCTATTATAAATATATATTATTGTAGAATATTATTTAGTTTATTAAAATAATGGAAGAATATTATAAAATAAGTGGTGATAATTTTCATTTGTCAATGTTTCACGTGAAACATTTTAGATATATTGACCTGTATAGGATGAAGATATTTTTTTCAATTCTTCCGGTCTGCCTTCGAATACCAAATTTCCTCCATCTTTTCCACCGCCTGGTCCGAGATCTATCACCCAGTCGGCTGCTCTAATAACTTCCATATTGTGCTCCACAATCAGCACCGTATGACCATTTTCTACGAGAGCATTAAATGCATCCATCAGCTTATTGATATCATGAAAATGCAGTCCCGTAGTAGGTTCATCAAAAATGAAAAATATATTTTTTGATAAAAACTCTTTGGTAAGAAAACTCGCCAGTTTAACCCGTTGTGCTTCCCCACCAGAAAGCGTGCTACTCGATTGCCCAAGTTTTATATATCCCAATCCTACATCACTTAATGGTTGAAGTCTGGCAAGTATATTTTTTTTATCTTTAAAAAAAGTAAGAGATTCTTCTATCGTCATATCCAAAACATCATAGATACTTTTATCTTTGAAAGTCACTTCGAGTACTTCTTTTTTAAATCTTTTACCTCCACACTCTTCACATAATAAAGTCACATCAGCCAAAAACTGCATTTCTACAGTAAGATATCCTTCTCCCTTACAGGTTTCACATCTTCCTCCTTCTACATTGAACGAAAAGTGTTTGGGTTCAAAGCCCTTTATTTTTGATAGCTGCTGGTCTGAAAATAATTTTCTTATATCATCATATGCTTTTACATAAGTGACTGGATTAGATCTTGATGATTTGCCAATTGGACTTTGACTCACCATTTCGACCATTTTTATATTTCTTACATCTCCACTGATATTTTTATGTCTACCCGGTGCCATCGCTACAGGATCATTGATGAGTAATTTTAAAGCAGGATAAAGTATATGTTTTACAAGACTTGTTTTTCCCGATCCTGATACTCCCGTCACAGCTGTCATGGCTTGCAAAGGAATAGTGACATCTATGTTCTTAAGATTGTGCTGACTTGCTCCGGTAAGAATTATTTTTTGTTGAATTTTTCTTTTTTGAGCCGGATATTTTATACTCCTTGTTCCTGCTATATATTCAGAAGTCAAACTGCCCTTTATGCCTTTACTAAACTGCTCGTATGCCCCGGCGTATACCAATGCTCCGCCATGAACGCCCGCTTCGGGACCTATATCTACGATATAATCTGCATTTCGGATTACCGCCTCTTCGTGTTCAATAACAACGACCGTATTTCTGAGGTTTCTGAGTCTTTTTAAGACGCTGACCAACTTCTCTGTATCCTTTGGGTGTAATCCTACGGAAGGTTCATCAAGGATATAAAGAGAATTGGTTAAATTACTTCCCAGTGTGCGGGTAAGGTTTATTCGTTGAGTTTCTCCTCCACTTAAGGTACTTCCGAGCCGATCAAGCGACAGATAGCCTAATCCAATCTCTATCATAGTGCGCAATCTGTTTTTAACTTCAGTAAGGATTCTTTCTGCTATCTTCTGATCATGAGCACTTAATTCCAACGCTTCTATGAAAATGAGCAATTCTTCAATAGGGATATTTATCAGTTTTGTAATATCCTGACCGTTGACTTTTACGTATGTAGCTTCTTTTCTAAGACGGCCACCTTTACAAACATTACATACAGTTTTCCCCCTATATCTGGACAACATAACTCTGTTCTGAATTTTATAAGCGCCGTCTTCCAATTCCTGGAAAAAAGCATCTATTCCATCAAAATATCTATTGCCTGACCAAAGAATTTCTTTTTGTTCGTTGGTCAGGTCTTTGTAAGGTTTATGTATCGGGAAGTTAAACTGATCAGCATTTTGTATCAGTTGGTTCAACCACAATTTCCCTTTTTCTCCTCTCCAGCAGGCAACAGCTTCCTGATATACAGATAGGCTGTCATCAGGGATGACTTTATCCGGGTCTATACCGAGCATTTTACCATAACCTTCACACTTAGGACAAGCGCCGTATGGGTTATTGTAATTGAAAAGCTGATGGGTTGGTTCGAGAAAAATGATGCCATCCAATTCAAAACGATTATTGAAATACTTTTCTTTCCCATCAATAACTGAGATAATACATTCACCTTCTGATTCTGAAAAAGCAATTAAAACTGAGTCTGCAACCCTTTTTTTATTGTCTTCATCATCGTTGACCACAAAACGATCTATAAGAACTTTTATATCTAAAGTTGTAGAAATAACTGATTCATTTTTATTTACATCATTTTGCTCAAGGAGTTCTTCTATCGAAATGATATTATTATTGTATACCACTCTGCTATATCCTTTTTGTAACAGAAGATCAAGTTCCTGTCCGATAGTTCTATCATGTCTTTTTTGCAGTGGGGTCAGCAACTGAACTTTTGAGTCCATATCCAGAGCGAAAATAAAATTGACCACATCGCTAACCTCATGCTTTTTTACTATTTCACCGGACACAGGAGAAATGGTTTTACCTATGCGGGCATATAATAGTCTTAAATAATCATAAACTTCTGTCAGGGAACCTACTGTAGAGCGTGCATTACTTGAACTTACTTTTTGTTCTATCGCAATGGCCGGACAAATCCCTTTGATATAATCTACTTCAGGTTTTTTCATCCGGTCCAGAAATTGTCTTGCATACGATGACAGACTTTCTACATATCTGCGCTGACCTTCAGCATAAAGTGTATCAATGATAAGCGATGATTTTCCGGAACCTGAAACGCCTGTGACAACTACTAATTTATTTTTTGGAATAAAAAGCTCTATATCCTTTAGATTATTCGATCTTGCTCCTTTGATATGAATAAATTTTCTAAGTTCAGCTTTGTTTTGTTCTTCACCGGAAATATTGATCTGAGACTGCAATATGTTTTCCATGTATAAAATTAACCATTTATAAATACGACTATATAAAAGTATGATATTCAGTTAATTATGAGATAACCGACAATTTGTTCATACAATAACCTGACAAGATATTACAGATTATCTAACTATAATAACAGACACACCATAAAGTTGTGGAATAAAAATAAAATATGTAATTCTGAAGAGAGAATTATAGTTTAAAATTAGACAAAGCATCTAATTTGCACCATTCATCTTAAGGGAAATTAATCTTCTCATTAAAGGTAGCTCTTGTAAACTTTTAAAAATTGTATATCTTTGATTTTATAAATACAGATTATGTCAATAAGGAGTATCGTTTTTTCCTTTATTATTGCCATTTGCTATACAGTATCCGGCCAAAATACCTATAAATGGGCGGCAGAACCCAGGATAAATGCCGCATCCAATATGAATTTTTTAGGTGTTTTAAATAGTGGAACATTTGTAACACAATCTCAAATTGATTTAAGTATAAGTTTATCAGATAGTGAAGGTCAAGAATGGCAAAATTTAGGGCCACTTCAGAATCAATATCTTGACATTTCTAATTTTATGGATTCAGGATCTAAAGATACTTTATATTACCACAATGCTTCTACAGATGTATATATCATTGACAAAAATCTTGGCAAAATATACCTTGGTTACCAATCAAAAAAATCATTTTCCGATGCTTTTATGACTTCTCAGGGAAATCCGGTGCTATTAGCAAGAGACAGTATCTTTTTGCTCAATAAGAAAGCGAAGGTTCTAAAGACCATTAAGAATACTTTTGGAGATTACCTAATGGGATTTCCGATAGATAGCGGGCAATTTTTAATTATAAATCAAATTAACAAGACATTATCACTTATTAACCAAGATTTGAGTGTTTTGATTAACAACCAACCTTTGGCCAATAACAGCTATAATAAACCTTACATGTGGGTTAATCAGAATGGAAATATTTATGGACTTTTTGGAAACAAACTTCACATCAGCACAGATTTTGGACAGACATTTCAGGTATTGAGCGGGCAGGAAAACTTTGAGTTATCCGGAAGCCGGCTTTCAGTAAATGCAAATAAAAAGGTATTAGCTTTCAGTTCATATGAAAAATTTTATTTTTATAGCATCATAACCAATAAATGGAGAATTGTCGACAATACAAACCCTGGTGCTACTTTGGATTTACCGGGTGAAAAAATCATTTCACACGATAATAGCAATATTTATCTTGGGGGCTCGGACAACAATCTAATAAAAAAAGCTTCGTTAAATTTTGGGGCAACCAATGTTTCCAGAATTCAGGTATTCGAAAATGACTTTTTATATTTTGAGTCAGATCAACAAAACAGTATATTTGACAAAGGAGAATTAAGGCCTGTTGGTTTTTATGCACCATATGAATTTTTATACATGAATGATGGAAGTCTTCAAATCAGCACCTATGATTCATTCTATCTTTCTTCGGATAAGGGAAAATCTTTTACACCATACCGACCAAATTTTTTTGATTCAGGCAACAGGTTAACCAGAGATCTAAACAATAAATTGTATTTTTTTACGTCCACAGACTATTTTACATCCTTAGACAATGGTAGTTCTTGGCAAAAGGAAGATGGAAACAAGTATTTTCCTCAATTCAGTGCTGTAAAAAGAGATGTCAAACCCCATCATAGTGGCAACCATTTCGGAAGGAGTGATATCTCCAATTTGATTCGATATAACAGCAATGGCGACGCAACTACTATACATTTTAATGTCAATTATGTGCAGGATATTTTTCATCATTTTGCCGTGCTGCCAGACATGACTGTACTCTGTTTTCTGGAAAATAAAAGCAGTAAAAAGCAAACCCTTTATAGAAAATCCGGAATTAACGGCGCTGTAACTAGCGTCAATTTTCCATTCAGACCGACAAACAACACTTTTGTAACCGATGAAGAAGGAAATATTTATATTCATAATGGAAAAAGTATTTTTGCTTCCCTTGATTTAGGGACCAACTGGATCAATATTTCAGGTGATCTTCCTGAGGATATCCAGATCAATGCATTAGCTGTAGGGAAGGATAAAACAATTTATATTGCTTGTAAAGGCAGTAACGTTAGAAAATCTCTTTTCAAATTAATAAAAACCAATCAGCTTATTCTAGAGACATACAGATTGAATGATGCCTGTGATATGATTGAGGACGAACAACCAACAACGTTGGTCAACTATAAAATAGACAATGAAATATTTACAGGAAACGGGATAGGAGGGACTACATATATTTATGTTGATAAGTATATGTTCGGGAAAGAAGTAGAGATAGTGGATTACAACACAAAAGTATTTTCAACATGTCAAGGTAACCAATTTATTTCTTTTGTAGACGGCAAACAAAAAATGTATTTTAACCTGAAAGAATTGAAATCTTGTTCGGATCTTACTATAGGAATTTCCACACCATTTTTAAGAAGATGTTTTTCCGTTCCTATTATCGGAAGAGTAAGCAACACCGGAAGTAAAAATTCTCAAAATACCTATGTTCTTATACATTTGGATTCATTACTGACTTTTGAGTCAGGAAGTCATAACGCAGAAAAGATAGATGACCATACCATAAAATTATTTCTGGGCGATCTAAAGGCGCAGGAAACGGTCAATTTTTTTATCACAGTTCATGTAGATTGTCAGGCTTCCTTCCAAAAGTTGATTTGTTTTGATGCATCTGTAAACGGAAGTGCTTCATGTGAATCGGCAACAGTCAAAGATTCTTTGTGTATTTTTCCTATAGGATCGTTTGATCCCAACGATATTCAGGCTTTTGCCAATGGTAGAAATACAGTAGATTATGTAGAAAAGAAAGACCAACTATTGTACAGAATCAGATTTCAGAATACCGGCACAGACACAGCCTTTAATGTATTTATCACTGATACTTTACCTCCTGAACTAAATCCACGATCCGTCAGACCAATTATAGCATCGCATGATTACTCCTGGGAGCTACGTGACAATGTGCTTTTACTCAAATTTGAAAATATATTCTTGCCGGATAGCAATAAAAATGAGTTGCTTTCAAATGGTTATATTGATTTTAAAATTGAGATGGCAGATAATATTACCAATGGCGAAAGAATAGAGAATTTTGCAGATATATATTTTGATTTTAATCTGCCCGTACGAACCAACATATCATCTCTGACTGTAGGAAAGCCAAGTTCGACAGATGACCATCCGGATGAAATAGCAATTATTTTCCCCAATCCTGTTAGGCAAGAAGTATATATCAAAATGAGACAAGCTGTGTGGGTTGATATGATATCTATACTGGATCTGCATGGTAAAGTAGTAAAAACCATGGCACAACCTTCTCAAAAGAGCAGCTTTTTAAAAGTCGAAATCAGTGAAATTCCGGAAGGAATATACCTTTTGCAAATTAAAGATAATCAAGGTAGAATGTTTCACAGGAAATTTATAAAGATGTAAAAAGATGTTTTGAAACAAATGAGATGTATTTATTTCACAACATTGTCATTTGTAAATGTAGCGCTGCCTCCTTCAAAAGTTATTCCGGTGATATTATTATTAATACCAAAGTTACAAATCGTGTTTTTACTAAAAATACCCGTGCCTAAAGCTGCAGAATTGTTCATCACATCGTTTGAAAGCCATGTTATTTCTGCGTCAGTGATATAAATGGCTCCGCCAGTATAAGCCACATTGTTATAGAAAATATTATTACTGACCTGATATTTCCCGGAACTCACATTTACACCTCCTCCTTCCCACCGGCTTATATTTTTTGCATCTATTATAATACTTGTGTTGGTATCTGCATTACCATCTTGAACCAAACAACCATCCAGCAAAGTGATATCATTGACATTGCCCCACAAGGTATTGTAAAGTAACAAGACTACATGGTAAGCATACGTTCCATTGCCCAGATTTCCAGATAAAATGGTTGGATAATTTTCATAATTCTGAAGTCCGCCACCGGAAGGGAAACCACCATAAATTTCAAGTCCCGGCCTGATATGAAAAGTTACATCTCTGTTGTCGTTTGTAATCAGTTCTGAACCCCTTTTATCATTTCCCATTTGATATGGCTTATAGTCTGGTTTGTATGTTCCTTCAGCCAAATATATATTATTTAAATCAGGACAATGCCAGGCGACTTGCAAAGCTTCTCCAAACGTTCTGAAAGCAGTGTTCCACGAAGTGCCTTGACCACTATTTTGTTTTGTTGCGTCAACAAAGACAGAAGTTGTACCCAGTGGCAATTTGCAGGGATCCAGATATCCTTTTTTTATACCATTGCCAAAACTGGTGACCCACATCTCATTGTAATTATACGGATTAAAAAAGACCCTTTCGGGTTGACGGAAAGGATAACTATTGACAGGTGTAAAAGTAGGTGTGACATCGTTGATATTACTGCTCATCCACAAACCCTCTGCTTCAGTGGTAATAAAAATCTGATTGATATTATTTGGATTAAATGTACACGAAGTGACTCTATCCAGTGTATTGCCGGTCAGTTTTACCCAGGTCGTACCTCGATTGGTCGTTTTGAAAAGACCTCCAAGTCCATTTGGCGCACCTCCCCAACCGCTAAAAACGCCTGCGTACCAGGTATTTTGAGTGGGATCATTGGGGTCAATTACAATATCTTTTGTCCAGTAATTCATACCTGTGTCGGATTTATCTGCCCAGAGATTCGCCACCGGATCATATAAAAATACACCGGAACTCGCCGTAAAAGCACCACCGTCAGTCCTTCGACCGGAATAGGTACATACTACTTTACCGTCATTTAGGACTACTATGGAAGCAGGATGTTTTTGGGTACGGGGAGGATCCGACAATAATGTCCATGTTGAAGCACTGAGATTTTGGATATCATCACACTTGTAAATGCCTCCGACGCCATTTCCAGCGAAGTAATGTATCACACTGGCATAAGCCCGGTTGGCATTATTGGGATCTAAGGCTATCCAAAACACAGGATGATTGAAAATGTGCATGTCTTGCCAACTTTGTCCTCCATTGGTAGAATACAGGATTTTACCATTGGGGTCATTGGCATCCAGCAAATTATCCTGTAGTCGGGTACTCTGATACATGTCATGTACGCCGGATGTAGCCATATACATCGTTCCATTCGAACCCTGAACCACTCTGTAAGATGAGTTGCCTTCATGTCCGGTATAATTAAAAGACCAGCTTTCTCCACTATCTATACTCCTTATACCCCGAATGTCTGAGTAACAAGCCCATTGAGATGTTGGTTTGACCCAATGTACTTGCCAGCAAGTAGTGTTTTCAAGACCTGCAGAATGATAATTTTCAAATTTTGGTGTAGAAGTATTGATGGCATGCTGGTCAGTCGTAGCGACATATGCCTGTTGCCAGGATGAACCACCTGTATTACTTTTGTGTACAAAACCAAAATCACCAAAGATCAGAATATCTTTATTGGTCGCACTTACGTCAAAGCCAAATGGACACTCGCCATACCACCATCCACGATCACCATTATGACCACTCCAGCCGGTAGATATATTCTGGTTATTTGTGGTTAAAAAAGTATGAGACCAATTGGAACCCGCGTTGGTGGTCTTCATAACTATGGGAACGAAACTGGTATTGCTTCCGGCGATATAAACAGTGTTGATGTCATTTTCTGCCATATCTATATACATAGGAAAATCATTGGCAGAAATGCCTGTATTTTTTGGAAACCAATTGGTAATTCCAACATCACAACTATAAATTCCCGTATAAAAACCCCAATAAACACTGCCCGGTATTCCTACATAAATATCATTGACAGAAGCGGTAAGACAA
>Ga0138256_10003271_pt1 | contig 17260 bp, 14 predicted proteins | sample KNB2016incub_MG_FD_105486 | JGI IMG/M metagenome (GOLD analysis project Ga0138256, IMG submission 105486) | Active sludge microbial communities from wastewater in Klosterneuburg, Austria - KNB2014incub_MG | ecosystem: Engineered > WWTP > Activated sludge > Unclassified | place: Austria... | reverse complement strand
TGCGATGAACATCCAGAGCTCTTTCGGCTGCTCCGAGCGTACGAATCCGAGGCGATTCTGTTGGCGGATATCTGAATCGGGGGTGGATTGTCGGTCGATCGCCGAATCTGGGGCGTTTGTTGGGGTTCAGCCGAGATACGTGCAAAAATGCCCCATAAACTCGAATAATCCCTTCAAGATCACCTGCTTAGACAGAAAATCCGCTCATGCGGCGAGCGCCAGTTCCAGTTCGTACGGCTCCGGGATCGCCTCCATATCGATCAGGTAGTCACCAAACCGCTTCACGTGACTGGTCACGTAGGGGCTGAGTGCAGCCACGTCCTCCTGGGTGATCTTCCAGCCTGCTCGCATCAGCGTCTTGATGATGCGGGTCTGTTCGACCACGTTATGAAAGATGACGGCGTTTGCGACCAGGTCGTTGTACTTGACCGCCTTCTCCTGTTCGAGCGGATCGTTGTCGGCGATCACACCCTCTCCGCCGAAGAAGAAATACTTGGAGAACCCGTTATAGGCTTCGACCTTGTTGGTGGAGGCCGTGATCTGCTCGCGTAACTCCCGGTCGGAAATGTATTGCAGCAGGAACAACGTGCGCACCGCGGCACCGAGTGCCCGGAAAGCCTGGTACAGCCGATTCTTGCGGCTGTAGTTGCCCAGTTTGCGCAGCAGCGTCGAAGCGGCGATCTTGCCGGACTTGATCGACAACACCACCTGCATCAGATCCTTCCAGTGGGTCTCAATCAGATCCCAGTCCATGTCCTCCCGGAACAGCGCATCGATGTGCTCGTAGCGGCTGTCTTCGTCCGGACGGAAGAACCGGTAATCCCGCCAGTTGCGGATGCGCGGCATCAGTTGGATGCCCAATAAATGCGACAGGCCGAACACCGGCAACGACTGCCCCTGGGTATCGGCATGGACGGTGTCGGGCTGGATATCGGAGGTGTTCTTCAGCAGCCCGTCGATGATGTACACCGCTTCCCAGACGCCGCACGGAATGAAGTGACTGAAGAGCGCCACATAGGTGTCCGAGACGTGGTGATAGGCAATGCCACCGTAGCCGCCATAGCGGATGTGATAGGAAGCCAGCAGATTCTGGTCGTACAAGTCGTACTTGGTGCCGTCGGCTGCGGCACGCTTGCCATCGCCCCAGAATTTGGGGAGTTGCAGGCCGGCGTAACTGTTGATGATGTCGCGGCAGGCCGCTGCCAGCTTGTTCGCATCCACGTGGCGACGGTTGACGAACGACAGCATGTGCGCGGAAGCGGCGCCACGCAGGTGCCGTGCAGCTTGGGCTGGGCCGAGGTTGCAGCCGTAGGTGAACGCCGTGAGCACGTAGCGTTCGGTGGGCTGTTCGATCTTGGTGTCGGACCCGGACAGCGGTCCGAAATGCCGCGGCCAGCGGGTCCAATGGGCCACGTCGCACAGGATCTCGATGACGCTGCGCTCGCGCAGGCGAGCAAGAATCGCGGTTTCCAGAGCACGGGCACCGCTGCTCATGTCCTTGGCCTTGTGGCGCTTGAGCACCGGTAGACCGTCGTCGCCGATGATCACCTGGCCGTTCTCCAGGTAACCCTGATCGGTCAGATCCGCGACTTGCATCAGTTTGGACTGCAAGGCATTGACGAATGCCACCGCGGAGGCAGGCAACCCCACTTGGCGACAGTAGTCGTCCAGCAGCGGTTCGCATTGCGCCCAGGGCAGCAGCTGCTCGCGGTAGTCGGCATAGGTTTCCGAACCACGCACGGCCACGTCACCGGATTTCAATTCGTTGGCCAATGAAGAGAACACACATACCTCGAACAGACGGCGGCGAATGCGCTCTTCGCCCTGCTCGGTGCGGTGGGTGATGGTTTTCCGCCAGAGCTGGGTGGTGAACGCCAGATCGACCGGTTCGTCGAGCCAGTCGCCGCGGGCGCGCTCCTGTGACAGGATCAGTTCGATCGCGTTGATCAGCGAACGGTCTTCGGTGGTGGATTCCAGGTCCAGCATGCGCACCATGCGCAGGATGGTGGCACGGTGGCTCTTGTAGAACGGCCACAGCAGCGGCAGATGGTTGTCGCCGCTGTGTGCAGCGATGGCATCGCAATCGGCCTGCAGGGTCTGAACGCCCCCGCGTGTGCTGACCAACCGGCGAATTTCCCGTCCTGCGTCGGTGTCGCCAGGGTGACGATCAAGCACCTGGATCACATCCGACATCGTGGCCACGATGGCCTCGGTCTTCTCACGATAGCGCGCACGAAGTCGTTCCAGCTCCTCCTTGCCGCGGTTGTGGATGTTCCCCATGCGCTTGATGAACATCTCCGCCAGGTCATCGCGGGTTTGTACGCGGGCGCGATGGATCAGACACAGCAGGAGCGCGCGTCGCTTAGCCGTGCCGAAGTCGCGCAACTCGGCGGCGTCCAGCGCCCGGGCTTCGGCGGCGAAGTGCTTGCGCTTGAGTTCCGGTACATCCGCCAGATGCAGCTCGCTGCCGACCAGTTCGTCCAACGCTGCGATGTGGTCGATCAGTTCCTGGAAGTGTTGCAGCGAGGAGCGCTTGGGCAGTCGCTTGATGGCCTGCAACGGGCTCTTGATGCGAGCATCGGTGACGATCAGCAGATCGTCCAGCCGTTGTTTCTCGTCCGCTGTCAGCCGCTTGTCGATGAGGGCGAAGTAACGGCCATTGACCAGGGTGCGAATCCGGCGCCCCAGGCGATCCAGCGCGGAAAACGCAGGCAGCTCGATGCGGTCGCGGACAAGCTGTTCGATCGCCACGTTGATCAGGTCGGCGGGATTGTCCATGACGGCGGCGGCTTCATGGATGGCGCGGGCCGCCACTTCGAGGCCGCCGTCGGCATAGGCCCGCACCTGAAGATAATCCCGGATGCGCTGGAAATAGCGGTAGCGCTTGTTCGGCGCGATGTCGGCGGGCTTGATCTGGACCCGGTACCGCAGCGCGTTGCGGAGGTGCCGGACGACCGCGGCGGGCACTTCATCGATTGCGGGGAAGTAGCCCAATCGCTGGAAGGATTTCAGCAGCAGGGCCAGCGTCAAGCGGTGGCCCGGTTGCCGAGCATTGTCGGCGATGAAGGTCAGTTCGGCGTCGGTCGGCGTGTAGGCGGCGACCAGTTCCCGGACGACGGGGTTGCGCTTGAATTGCGGGTATGCGGTCCGTTCGATCGACGCCATGCAGGTCCTCGGTCGGTCATGGGGGTGGGAGTGCCGGTGATGGCAGACGGGCTTCGATGCGCTGCCGTGCGAAAGGGTCACCGGCGTCGATGTAACGCATGGCCGAGTGCACGTCACGCCAGCCGACGTACTCCATCAGCGCCTTCACGTCCCAGCCATTCGCGTTGGCCCAGCCGGCGAAGCCGCGACGCAGAGAGTGGCTGCTGTAGTCGGTGGCATCGGGAAGGTCGGCAGCGGTGAACAGGCGACGCAACAGCGGGATGAGGCTATTGGGGTGCAGTGGCGCGTCGCTGACGCGGCCCCAGCGATCGACTCCGCGGAACAACGGTCCCTGCGTCAGCTCGGCCGCGGCCGACCATTCGGAGATTGCGGTCACCGGACACAAACGCGATAACGCCGGCACCTTGTACGTGGTGCCCGCTGCTTGGCGGTCGCTCTTGCTACGCGGCAGGAAACAGGTCATGCCTTCGCCCGGCACCAGGCGCAGGTGTTCGACCTGTACACGGATCAGTTCGTCGCCACGGAAGCCGCGCCAGAAGCCGAGCAGGATCAGGGCGCGATCACGGCGATGACGGAGTTCGTCCGCGTGATCAGCGCTTTCCCGAGCGGCCGCAATCGCAGAGTCGAGCCAGCCGTCCACCTGTGACAAGCGCGTCAACTGCAGTGGCTCGGCTTGCTTTTCGACCGAGGGATGCACCGTCTGGATGCCTTTGAGCACCTTGCGCACCAGCGGCGCCCGGGTCGGATCGACGAACCCGTGTTCGCGGTGCCAGTGCGCCAGCGCCGCGAGACGTTGCCGGAGGGTATTCGTCGCGAACTGGCCGGCGTGATCGGCCAGATAACGGGCCACGCTGTCCGGCGTGGCCGGCAGATGGCCGCCCCATTCGACCTCGAAATGACGTAGCCCGGAGGCGTAACTGCGCTGCGTGTTCGCGCGGGTCGCGGCTTCCAGGTAACGATCGACGGTCATGGGCGACACCCAGGATCCGTGCAGCCGGGTACCGCGCCTTCGGTACGTCGCAGTGCCCGCAGGATGGTGCAGTGTCCGCGCTCGCCCCCGGCGCACTGGGCGATGACCCTTTCCAGCTCGGCTGCCATGCGGTGAAGCGCATCGATCCGTTGGCGAATATCGTCCAAATGGGTGCGGGCGATCGCGTCGACGTCGCCGCACGACATACGGGGATCGTCATTCAAGCGCAGCAGGCTGCGGATTTCTTCCAGACTGAAGCCCAGCTCGCGCCCGCGGCTGATGAAGCGCAACCGTTCCACGTCAGCCGGGCCGTAAGCGCGGTAGCCGCTGCCGGTCCGCGCCGGCCGCGGTATCAGCCCCGCCCGCTCGTAGTAGCGGATGGTCTCCAGATGGCACCCACTGGCATTGGCGGCTTCACTGATTTTCATTCGCATTGGGCTTGACTCTGTAGCTACTACGGACTTTACGCTGGACGCCCGACCGCTGCCAACCCGGCACCTCCGACCCATGCCCCAGCCCGCCACCCTGATCCGCATTCTCCTGCTTGCTCTGCTGGCCTGGACGTGGCCCTTAGCCCATGCCGCCGAACCGGTCGCCAACCCGCGTCAGGCCTGGCAACTGCTGGACTACATCGCGGTGGACTACGCCGGTGCCGTCGAGGGCGGTCGCGTCATCGCGCCGGGCGAATACGCCGAGATACAGGAGTTTGCCGGCACCGTGCGTACGCATTTAGCAGCGTTGCCCGTGACGGGGAAGCAACCGGCACTGGTGGCCCAGGCCGACCGGCTGGTGGCTGCGGTGGCGGCCAAGGTTGAGCCCACGCAGGTGGCTGCACTCGCCCGTGGGCTGGCCGACGAGCTGCTGGCCAACTACCCGATTGGTGCGGTGCCGACATCCCCACCGGAGCCAGCCCGGGCCGCGGTGCTCTATGCCCAGCAATGCAGCGCCTGCCACGGTCCGAGCGGTCGTGGCGACGGCCCGGCCGCGGCCGGCCTGGATCCGCCGCCGATCGCCTTCACCGATGCCACTCGCGCTGCCCAACGTACGCCCTTCGCGCTGTACGAGGTGATCTCACAAGGAGTGCCCGGGACCGGAATGGCCAGTTTCGCCGGGCTGCCCGAAGCCGATCGCTGGGCGCTGGCGTTCTACGTGGGCAGCCTGGCCTATACGCCGCAAGCGCGCTCCGACGGTGAGACGTTGTGGCGTGAGAATGCCGAGTTGCACGGGCGTATTCCCACCTTGGAGGCCCTGACCCGCACCCGCGAAAGCGACCTCACGGGCACGCTGCCCCCGTTGCAGGCCAATGCCATTGTCGCCTACCTCCGTTCCCGGCCGCAGGTAGTGAACGAACCGGTAGCGGGCGCCGCTCCCCTCGCATTGGCCCGCCAACGCTTGGCCGACAGCCAACGCGCTTACGCCGCCGGCGATGTCACGCAGGCCCGGTCGCTGGCCCTGTCGGCCTACCTGGACGGCGTGGAGCCGGTCGAACCCGCGCTGGCCACGCGCAACGCGGCGCTGATGCGCGAGATCGAAACCGCTATGGCTCGGTTTCGCACGCTCGTGGGCCGCCGCGTGGCGGTCGTGGACGTCGCCGCGCAAGCAGCGCAGGTCAATGCATTGTTCGATCGCGCCGAGGCAGTGCTGCAGGACACGCACACGGACACGACCACCGCCTTCCTCGGCAGCTTCACCATTTTGCTGCGCGAGGGCTTGGAAGCCCTGTTGATCGTGATCGGCATGATTGCCTTCCTGCGCAAGGCCGAGCGCCGCGATGTGCTGCCCTACGTGCACGCCGGTTGGGCGGGTGCGCTGCTGGCCGGCGCCGCGACCTGGGCGGCGGCAACCTACTTGGTCGACATCAGCGGCGCCAACCGCGAAGTGACCGAAGGCGTCTCAGCGCTATTCGCGGCGGCCGTGCTGCTCAGTGTGGGCATCTGGATGCACCAGAAGAGCCTGGCCGGCCGTTGGCAGCAATACCTGCACGCCAAGATGTCGGCGGCGCTGACGCGGCGCTCGGCGATCTTTCTGTTCACGCTCGCCTTCGTGGCGGTGTACCGCGAGGTGTTCGAGACGATTCTGTTCTACATCGCCATGTGGAGCGAACAGGCCTCCGGCGCCATCGTCGCCGGTCTCGTGGCCGGTAGCGTGGTGCTGGCCGGCTTAGCGTACTGGATGCTGCGGATGAGCCGACGTTTGCCGATCGGACAGTTCTTCTCGATCAGTTCGATCCTGATCGCGGTTCTGGCGGTGGTCCTGGTGGGCAAAGGCGTGGCTGCCTTGCAGGAAGCCGGCTGGGTGTCCCAGGCGCTCGTTCAAGCACCACGCATCGAATGGCTTGGCGTCTATCCCTCCTGGCAATCGCTGCTGGCGCAGTTGGTGGTGGCTACCGCGGCAGTGATCGGTTTCATCGTCAATGCGCGATCGGCGCGCGTGCCCATACGCGCGGATAAGACGTGAGTGAGGATCTGACATGAGTCAATGCGGTTGTGGCGATACCGCCGCCTCCCTGAGCCGGAACACCGACCAGGCACGCCGACGCGTGCTGTGGATCGTGCTGGCCATCAACCTGTTGCTCTTCGCCGGTGAGTTCGGCGCCGGCTGGTGGGGCGATTCCAGTGCGCTGCAGGCCGACTCTTTGGACAGCCTCGGTGATGCGCTGGTGTATGGCCTGAGCCTATGGGTGATCGGCAGCACGCTACGCCAGCGCAGCAAGGCGGTGTTCCTCAAGGGCGGCATCCAGGCGCTGTTCGGCCTTGCGGTGCTGGCCGAGGTCGGCCGACGGGCGTGGTTCGGCGCTGAACCGTTGGCACCAATCATGGCGATCGCCGCCGCGGTCGCGTTGGCTGGCAACCTGATGTGCTTTGTCCTGCTGACGCGGTTCCGTAGCGACGACATGAATATGCGCTCGGTGTGGCTGTGCTCGCGCAATGATCTGGTCAACAACGTCGGCGTGATCGCCGCTGCTGCCCTAGTGGCCTGGCTCGATGCGGCGTGGCCGGATCTGCTTATCGGCGCACTGGTGGCGGTGCTGTTCCTGCGCACGTCCGCACAGGTGCTATCCGGGGCCTGGAATGACTGGCAGCAAGGCGGCGCTCCCGTCATTCCCGAATCCAAATCGACCGCCTGCAGTTCGCGCCGCTGAGCGCGAGCGAATATCTGCCCTTCTGCCGATAGGACCACCTCATGAGCGATTGCGGTTGCCATCACGAAGCCAAGAGCACTCAGGAGCGGCGCGTGCTGCGGATTGCCCTGGTGCTCAACGCCGCAATGGCGGTCATCGGTGGCGTCGCCGGTTGGATCGCGCAATCCACGGGCCTGCTGGCCGATGCGCTGGACATGCTGTCGGACGCCACGGCATACGCAATCGGCCTCGCGGCGATCGGTCGGGCGGCACGCTTCAAGGCGAATGCCGCGCAGCTCAGCGGCGGCGTCTTGTTGCTGCTCGGCTTGGGCGTGTTGGCGGAAGTCGGTCGACGCGCGCTCTACGGCAGTGAGCCGCTGAGTGGGTGGATGATCGGCGTGGCCTTGGTGTCGCTCGCCGTCAACATGTCCGTACTGCGGATGTTGGCGCCGCTGCGTTCGGGCGACGTGCATCTGCGCGCAAGCTGGATATTCACCCGAGCCGATGTCGTGGCCAACGTGGGGGTCGTGCTGTCGGGCGTGCTGGTTTGGCTGACCCAGTCGCGCTACCCCGACCTGATCGTCGGCACGCTGATCGGACTGTATGTGGTGCGCGAGGCTTGGGAGATCCTGAAGGACGCCCGCGCAGCCCAGCATGCCGCGAAGGACCCGACGGACCGGGCTGATGAAATTTCATAACGTCACCCATGCCCTGTATCGTTAGCCGATGACCTCCCGCCCCACCAGCAGCCTGCTTGCCCGTTTGCGCGCCTCCACGCGCCTGGCGGTGCTGGTGCTGCTGATCTTCGCGCTGAAGGTCGGCGCGGCCGCCGCCTGTGCCAAACATGACTTCGTCGATCTGGGGCTAGGCAAGGGCGATCCGCACGCCGTCGTGAAGGTCGCCGATTCAACAACCGGCGATGACCTGTCCAAGACCCAACTGGGACATATGGGCGCCTGCAGCCATTGCAGTTGCCACCACGCGTCAGCGCTGCCAGTCGAAACCGTGCTCACATTTGCCTCGCATCCGCGCGAGGTCGCGATGTATCGCTCCGGCACGCCTCCGAGCACCGCGCCGCGGCTGGAATTGAGGCCACCGATCGTCTGAGCGACTTCCTTCGCCTTCGGCAATGACGCCGAGGCGTGTCGTCGACTCAGAGGATCTATCCATGCACTTTGTTCGTTTGCCGCGACGGCGTTTTGCCGTGCGGCTGGCTGGCGCCATTGCGCTGGCCCTGGCGCTATCGGTGCCGGCTATTGCGGCCGAGACGCCTTCAACACTTGCGCCCGCCGCCGTTCGCGAGGCCTTGCAGGCTGCTTGGCAGCATCACCCCGCTTATCGTGCCACCGAGGCACAACTGGCAGCCGCTCGCGCCCGTTTCGATGCAGCGGGCCAGCCGCTGTACAACCCCGAAGTCGAACTCGCGTCCGATGATGAGGGTCCCGAACGCACCACGACGGCGGGGCTCAATCTCACCCTCGATCTCAGCGGCAAACGGCGCGTGCGTCGGGATGCGGCGTCCGCCCGTGTGGATCAGGCGACCGCCGAAGCGCGGTTGCATCGACGCGATTTCGCCAAGCAGTGGTTCGCCGGATGGGCCGAATTGCAGACAGCGAACGAACGCGTGCGCACCGGCGAACGTCGGCTGGCGCTGATGACGCGATTTGGTGAGCTGGCGCAGAAGCAGTTCGCCGCCGACGACATCTCGGGGCTGGAACGTGACCTCGCTTTGCTGGCGCGGGATGAAGCGCAAGCCGAGCAATCGCAGCTGATCGCCGAGCAGGCCGAGGCACAGGCGCGGTTCCGAGCCTTGGGCGGATCGCCGGAGTTGCAGGCTAACCTGACGTTGCCAACCGGGACGTTGCCGCCACCGACAGGCACTGTCGGGGAAGTCGAGCAACTGCCGGACTGGCAGGTCGCCCAAGCCGCTGCAGTCGCGGCCGAACGCGAGGTCACGGTAGCCCGGCGCAACCGGATCGCCGATCCCACTTTGGGCGCCTACGGCGGGCGCAAGCAGTTTGATTTCGGGGGTCCCAGCGACAACGTGTACGGGGTAACGATCAGTGTGCCTCTGTTCGTGCGCAACTCCTATCGTGCCGAAGTGGTGGCGGCGCAAGCCGAGGCCGATATCGCAACCGCGGATCGCGATCGCGCGCGTCTTGAACTCGAAGCCGATCGCCAGCGGGCGATCGACAGCTATGCGGCCACGCAATCGACATGGACGCGCTGGCAGGCCAGTCGCGGCACCGATGTCGAGCGCCGCACAGCGCTGCTGGAGCGCCTGTGGCGCGAAGGCGAACTGTCCACCGCCGACTACCTGCAGCAACTCAAGCAAACCCTGGACACACAGCTCGCCGGCGCCGAACTCGAAGCGCGCCTGTGGCGGTCCTACGCCGATTACCTCGCCGCCACCGGCCAGCTCGAACGCTGGGCCGGATTGGAAGGCTCGCCATGAGTGAGAACCCGATGACCCCATTCCGACTGATGTCCCTGCCGTTGACCGCGACACTGTTGCTGGCTATCGCCGGCTGCTCCAAAGCGCCCGAAACCGAAGCCGCCAAGGCACCCGCAGCTGAAGCTGCGGAAGGCGATCACGCCGAATCGGGCGAGGCCGACCACGCCGAAAGTGAGGAGGAACATGGCGAAGAAGGCGAAACCACCGGCCCGGTGAAGATGGACGAGGCTGCGCTCAAGGCCGCCGGCATTCGCCTGCAGACGTTGCAGCCATCCTCGCTCAGCGAAGAACTGCGCGCGCCGGGCGAAGTCGTCGACAGTGCCTATGGCACCACGCTGGTCACGCCCCGTGTCGAAGCCCTGGTGGTCCGGCGACACGCCAAGCTGGGTGACGAAGTCCGTGCGGGCGCCCCCTTGGTGACGTTGGCCAGCGTCGAGGTCTCCGATGCCCAGGCCGAACTGCGAATCGCCGAGCAGGAGTGGCGCCGCGTATCAGCACTCGGACGCGAAGCGGTCGCTGGTCGTCGAATCAGTGAAGCCAAGGTCGCCGTCGATCGCGCCCGGGCAAAGGCGCAGGCCTACGGGTTGCCGGGCGCGTCGAGCGGTACGGTCAACGGTCAGTTCACGCTGAGCGCGCCGCATGCGGGGCGTATCACCGAGGATGAGTTTGTCGTCGGCGAACGCATCGAGCCGGGCAAGCCCCTGTTCCGCCTGGTGGATGAATCCATCGTCTGGGTGGATGCCAAATTGCCGTCAGGAACCGTGTCTCGCATTGATGCGGGAAGTTCGGCGACCGTGGTCATCGGCGGCGAAAGGATCGCCGGCAAGGTCTTGCGCAGCGCGCATCGCACCTCGGATGCCACGCGGACCGCGTCGATACGGCTCGAAGTCCCGAACCGGGACGATCGTCTGCATGGCGGCGATTTCGTCGAGGTCTATTTCGAGGCGGCGTCGGCGGCCAGCACTGGCAACAAGACGGCCACCCAGCTCGCGATTCCGATGGATGCGCTTGTGCAACTCGAAGGCGAGGCGGTGGTGTTCCGTCGCAACGCAGCCGGCGCGCTAGAACCGGTGCCGGTACGTACGGGCGAAGTGATCGGCGATCGCACCGTGATCCGCGAAGGCTTGAAGGCGGGCGACACCGTAGTCGTCGCCGGCGCATTCGCCGTGAAGTCGCAGATCCTCAAGGCGCAGTTGGGAGAGGGTCATGGTCATTGATCCCGTCGTTCGCGTGATGCGGGGAGGTGCGCCATGTTGAATCGCTTGGTGGAACTGTCCCTGCGGTACAAGTTTCTGGTCTTGATCATCTTCGCGGTGGTTGCATTCCTTGGCATCAGCGCCGTGCGCAGCGTGCCGATCGATGCCTTCCCGGACGTCACGCCGGCCCAGGTCAACGTCTACACCGAGTCCCCAGGTCTGGCGGCCGAAGACGTCGAACAGCTGCTCACCACGCCGGTGGAGTCGGCGCTTGCGGGCCTGCCCAAGGTGCAGGAAATCCGCTCGGTCAGCCTGTTCGGCCTGTCCTACGTCGCCGTGTACTTCGAAGACGACATGGACATCTACTTCGCCCGCCAGCTGGTCAACGAGCGGCTGCAGGAAATCGGCGATCGGCTGCCCGAAGGCTACGGCAAGCCCAGCATGGGGCCGAACACCTCGGGCTTGGGTCAGGTGTTCTGGTACACCGTCGAGCGCGCTCCCGGCGTGAGCAAGGACCAGGTCACCGACATGGACCTGCGCACGTGGCAGGAGTGGACGGTGCGGCTGATCCTGCGCACCGCGCCGGGCGTGGACGATGTGACCTCCTGGGGCGGCGGCGAACGCGAGTTCCAGGTGCAGATCGATCCGCAACGCCTGTATGCACGTGGGATGGGGTTCGGCGACGTCATCAACGCGATCCCGGCCAACAACGGCCAGGTCGGCGGCAACGTCATGGACGTGGGCCGTGAGCAGTTCCTGGTGCGGGGCTTGGGCTTGCTCAAGTCGAGCGAGGACATCGGGGCCATCGTGCTCAAGGCCGAGCACGGCGTGCCGGTGTATCTGCGCGACGTGGCCACCGTGCGCGAAGCACCAGCACCGCGCTTCGGGGCAGTCACCCGTGATGGCCAGGAAGTCGTGCTGGGCATGGCCTTGGCGCGTATCGGCGAGAACGCCAAGGACGTGGTCGAGGCGGTCAAAGGCAAGCTCGATATCGTCCGCGACGCTCTGCCCAAGACGATGGTGCTCAAGCCGATCTACGAGCGCACCGACCTTGTCAACAAGGCAGTCGCTACCGCCGTGAAGGCGCTGGTCGAAGGCTCGCTGCTGGTGGCGGTGATCCTGTTCCTGTTCCTGGGCGACCTGCGCTCGGCGATCGTGGTGATCGTGACCCTGCCGCTGGCGATGTTGATGGCCTTCATCGGCATGGGCCAAGCGGGGCTATCAGCCAACCTGATGTCGCTCGCGGGCTTGGCGATCGGCATCGGCATGATGGTCGACGGCGCGGTGGTGATGGTCGAAAACGCGTTCCGGATCATGGCCGAGCGACTGGAGCACGGCGAGAAGGTCGACAAGACCTCCGCTGTGCTGGCAGCGGCCAAGGAAGTCGCGAATCCCGTAACCTTCGCCATCATCATCATTATTGTGGTGTTCCTGCCGTTGTTCGCGCTCGAAGGCCTGGAAGGCAAGATGTTCAAGCCGATGGCCTTCAACATCGCCTTCGCGATGGCCGGCTCGCTGATCCTCAGCCTGACCCTGATCCCGGTGTTGGCTTCGATGATCCTCAAGCCCAAGGAGGAGCGCGACACCTGGCTGGTGGCGCGGATCAAGCGCGGTTACCGCCCGTTGCTGGACAAGGCGCTGGCCAAGAAGCGCGTCGTGTTGATCAGCGCAGTCACTGCACTGGTGGCGAGCTTGGCGCTGTTCCCGTTCCTGGGCAAGGAGTTCATGCCGCAGCTCCAGGAAGGCTCGATCATGTGGCGCGTCACCGGCATTCCGTCGACCTCGCTCAACGAGTCGATCCGCACCAGCAACGCCATCGCGGCAGCGTTCAAGCAGTTCCCGGAAGTGGAAACCACGGTGGCCATGATCGGTCGTGCCGAAAAGGGCGAGACCGCTGATGTTAACTACATGGAGATCTATACCGCCCTCAAACCCGAGGACGAATGGACCGCCGGCCACGACATCAAACAGCTCGAAGAGGCCATGCAAGAGACGTTGGAGAAAGTGGTGCCCAACGTCGTGCCGGGCTATACCCAGCCGATCCAGATGCGCGTGGAGGAATTGATTTCTGGCGTGCGGGCCACGCTTGCGTTGAAGCTCTACGGTGAAGACCTGGGCGAGCTCGACAAGCTCAGCGGCCGCCTGAAGGCCGTACTCGGAAGGGTGCCGGGCGTGGCGGAGCTGTCGTTGGAGGCCAACGTCGGCAAGCCGCAGATCCGCATCCAGGTTAACCGCGATGAGCTGGCCCGCCACGGCATGAATGCCGAAGAGGTTTTGACGATCGTGCGCAACGGCTTGGGTGGCGAACCGGTCAGCGTACTGCTGGACGGGGTCAAGCGTTTCGACATCGCGGTGCGCTTGAGCGATGCGACCCGCGATTCAGTCGAAGCCTTGCGTCAGATCCCGCTACGCACCGCCACCGGCGCGCTGGTACCGCTGTCGGAGGTCGCCGAGGTGAGCGTGGCGGAAGGCTATTCGTTCGTCCGTCGTGAGCAGTTGCAGCGCTATGCCGTGATTCAGATGGACGTACGCGGCCGCGATGTCGACAGCTTCGTGAAAGAGGCCAACGCCGCGATCAAGCAGCAGGTGCAATTGCCCGCCGGCTACTGGATCGAGTGGGGCGGTGCGTTCGAGAATCAGCAACGCGCTTTGGCGAAGCTGGCGCTGATCGTGCCGGTCACGATCTTCTTCATCTTCGTGCTGCTCTACACCGCGTTCAACTCGGTCAAGTACGCGACGCTGATCATCGCCAACGTGCCGTTCGCGACCATAGGCGGTCTGGTGGCGCTGTTCGTGACCGGCCAGTACCTGTCGGTGCCTTCCGCGATCGGCTTCATCGCCGTGTTCGGGGTGGCGATGCTCAATGGCATCGTGCTGGTGAGCTTCCTCAACGAGCTGCGCGACAAGGGGCTGTCCGTGCGCGAGGCGGTGGTGCAAGGCACGGCGCTGCGTCTGCGCCCGGTGCTGATGACCGCAAGCGTCGCGATCCTCGGGCTGGTGCCGATGCTGCTGTCCACGGGCGTGGGCGCCGAAACCCAACGTCCGCTGGCGACGGTGGTGGTGGGCGGACTCATCAGTTCGACGCTGTTGACCCTGGTGCTGCTGCCGGTGCTGTACGAGTGGCTCGAACTGCGCGCTGAACGCAAACAGATGGAGGCTTCACCATGAAACAGATCAAGGCATTCGTACACCGCAATCGGGTCGGCGACCTGATCCACGCATTGGACGCGGCAGGGTTCCGCCGCGTCAGTCTGTTCGACGTAAAAGGCCTGCTGCGCGCCCTGAGTGCGCGCGAACAGGAGTACTCGGTCGAACTGGGCGACAAGGTAATCAGCGAGGTCCAGATCGAGGTGTTCTGCGAAGACGCCGATGTGGTCCAGGCCACGGACATCATCCGTCACGTGGCGCGCACTGGGCATGCGGAGGGGGGATGGATCTATGTCAGCCCGATCGAGCAGTCGATCCCCATCAATGACGCAGCGTAAGCGGCGAACCGGGAGGTCACCATGAAACTGATCGTTGCCTTCGTTCATCCCGACCACGCCGGACGCGTCGTACGTGCCTTGGAAAAGGCCGGCGTGTATCACCTTTCGCTCAGTCGGGTGCACGGCATCGTGCAGCCGGACGCACCCATCGTGCGGGCGGACCTGGGCGGAGAAGGAGCACCGGAGGTCCGGCTGGAAACGTATTGCGAGGAGGCGCTGGTCGAGCAGATCGTCGGGCTGATCCAGGACCGGGGCCATGTCGGCGATCTGCCGTCGGGCGCTGTATTCGTCCACCCCGTGGACCGCGCCATGGGCGTGGGCCATCCGATGGGAGGAGTGCGGTAATGGGCGCAGGACACGACCACGGCACCAGCCAGATCAAGCACGAAAAGCCGCTGTGGTGGGCCTTCGGGCTCACCTCGGCATTCCTGATCGCCGAGGTCATCGGCGGCCTGCTCACCAACAGCCTCGCGTTGCTGTCCGACGCGGCCCACATGATGACCGATGTGATCGCGCTGGCCATCTCGCTGGTCGCGGTGCGGCTGAGTCGTAAGCCGCCGGATGCCAAACGCACCTATGGCTATGCGCGCATGGAGGCCATCGGCGCGATGATCAACGGTGGCCTGCTGTTCGTCGTCGCCGGCTACATCCTGTGGGAAGCAGTGGGCCGGTTCCGGGAGCCGCCGCACGTGGCCTCCACCGGCATGCTGGTAATTGCCACGATCGGTCTGGTGGTGAACCTGATCTCGATGCGCCTGCTCAAGGCCGGCAGCGGCACCAGCTTGAACGTGCGCGGCGCCTACCTGGAAGTCTGGAGCGACATGCTGGGATCGGTGGGCGTGATCATCGGCGCGCTCGTCATCCAGTTCACCGGCTGGACCGTCGCTGATCCAGTCATTGCCGTGCTGATTGGCCTGTGGGTGTTGCCGCGCACGTGGGCCTTGTTGCGCCAAGCCGGCCACGTGCTGATGCAAGGCGTGACGGCAGGCATGGAGCTCGATGAGATCCGGAACCTGATGCTCGCGCACCCTGCGGTGAGGCAAGTGCATGACCTGCACGCTTGGGCACTCGGATCGCAGCAGCCGATGCTGACCGCGCATGTGGTCGTGAGCGAAGACGCCGACTTGGAGCAGGTCCGTCTCGCACTCGCGGCCGCGCTGGAGGAGCGCTTCAACGTGCATGACGCCACATTGCAGGTCGAACGCAACGCATGTGAGGTCAGGAATGGCCACGCATGAGCCGCTTGATCAACATGTCGCGGTGACGATGAGTGAGGGCACGATCGCGGCCCCCCGTCCACGGTGGCTACCCTGGTGAAGGCGTGCGATTCCTCGACGGGGCAAAGGTGTCCTGCCCACTGATTGCTTCGTTGCACGGAAGTCCGGCTGCTTAACCCGGTTTTTCGTTCCGCGCGCCTAAAAGCCGTGGTTGGTGGCTTAACTGCATTTTCCTTTTCACTGCGCCTCAAACCCTTCCACGGCGCTTATGTACGGCCCAGCGGTCACGGAACCCAGAAATCGGAGCTAAGGCGGGATAAACCACTATTATCCCGCCTGAATTACGAGCAAATCTTCGGCCTCTTCGTAACTTGATTGGCATGTAATTACGTGGTACGTAATACATTACGAAATAGTCCGGAGACAGCCATGGCCCGTGGCGGGTTGTACAAGAGCGATGTGCAGAAGGCCCGTGACGCGCTGCGGGCGCTGGGCAAACACCCGTCGGTGGACGCAGTGCGGGTGGCGCTGGGCAACACCGGCTCCAAGACCACCATCCACCGCTACCTGAAGGAACTGGAGGAAGAGGAAGGGCAAGGCCTTGGCGCCAAAGTCGCGGTCAGCGACGCGCTGCAGGACCTGGTCGGTCGGCTCGCCGGGCGCCTGCACGAGGAGGCTGAGGCCGTCGTCACTGAGGCCCGACGGCGCTTCGAGGCGCAGCTGCAGGAGCGTAACGAGGCGCTGGAGCGCACCCGGCAAGAGGCGGTCACGCTGAGCGCGCAACTCCAGCGCACTGTGACCGAGTTACATGAGGAAAAGACCACGCACGCCGCCGCCCAGCAGGCCTTGGCCGAACGGGTCACCGAGGTCGCGCAGCTCGGCGAACGCATCGCTGGCCTGACCGCGCGCCTGGCCGAACATGAGGCGCACGCCCAGTCACTGGAGCAGAAGCACCAGCACGCCCGCGAGGCGCTGGAACACTACCGGACCTCGGTCAAGGAGCAGCGCGAACAGGAACAGCGCCGCCATGAACATCAGGTGCAGGAGTTGCAGGTCGCGTTGCGCCAGGCCAACGAGACGCTGACCGCCAAGAATCACGAGTTGATCCAGCTCAACCGGGACAACGGCCAGTGGCTGGAACGCCACAGCCGCCTGGAGCGGGAGCTGGCGCAGGTGCGACAGGCCGCAGACGACCAGCACAAGGAGCTGGACGCGCTGCGGCTCACGGCTGCCGAGCACCAGGCCCTGCAAACACGCTGGGCGCAAGATACTCAGGTGCTGGAAGCTGTACAGGCGGAGCTGGCCAGCGCTCGCGCCGATCTAACGAAAGAGCGGGTGCGTCGCGAACAGGCCGAGGTCGAGGCGTTGCGGGCAGGGGTGCGTTTGACCACGCTGGATCAGTTGTTGGCGCAACTGCGACCCGATCGCGCTGACGGATCTGGCGCCAAAAAAAATCCGGCAACCGAATGATTTCACGAAAGAAATCAGATTCTATGGGGCATTTTTACACGTATCTCGGCTGAACCCCTTTGTTGGAGGTATTGGGGGTGGGTTGTCTAACGATTCGGGGGCGGTTCCTGTGCGTCAGACACCAGACGCGCCGCCGTGGGGTGCGTTGTCGGGTGGCCTGTTTCGATGCACAATGCATATT
>Ga0138256_10003269_pt1 | contig 17266 bp, 5 predicted proteins | sample KNB2016incub_MG_FD_105486 | JGI IMG/M metagenome (GOLD analysis project Ga0138256, IMG submission 105486) | Active sludge microbial communities from wastewater in Klosterneuburg, Austria - KNB2014incub_MG | ecosystem: Engineered > WWTP > Activated sludge > Unclassified | place: Austria... | reverse complement strand
TTTATGTTTGAAATACCTGGTTCGCCGGCTTGGAAAAATCCGTTTCCATTGAGATCAAGCCAGACCATATCTCCTATCTTGCCGGGTCTCACATACCCTGCATCGATATTGGTATAGGCCTGCTGGACTGTAAAATCAAGTAAGTCTGTTCTTCCGGTTTTCGAATCTGGTTTGCTATTTAAATTATTGTCAGCGCTGTTGTTGGATGCAAATATATAATCACTCAGATTTCCAAATGAAATAGTATATTTTCCTACAGCAACATTATTGAATATATATTTTCCTTCTGCGTTGGTTGTTACCGTTTGTTGAGAGACGGCTACTTCATTGATAAGCCTTACTTCCACGTTGGCTATGCCTGGCTCATCTGCGTCCTGCAGCCCATTGTTATTCAAGTCATCCCAGACAAAATCGCCAATGGTTATTTTTTGGGCATATCCCAGATCTACGTCAGCTATGGTTGCGCCGGGAAACAAATTGAGAATCCTACTACTTCCCTGGCCAAAATCATTGGTAATATCGCTGTCGAAAGGTACGGATTGCCCTGAATAAAGGACAAATACTTTATCAGAAAGGACAGGCACTTTGATATAATAATCGCCAAAAGGGATATCCGTAAACATATACGTACCATCCGATGCAGATGTTTGATTGGCTATCAGATTTCCATTCAGATCAAACAAAGTAACCTCAATGCCGGATAATATCACCTCATTATTGCCTCTCAATTTATTATTATCGGCATCCTGCCATACAAGTCCGCGAATACTACCGGTCACCGGAGCTACAAGGATATAACCGCCATCTATATCAGTCCGATTTTGATTTGGGAAAAGATTTACGAGACTGGTGCGACCTAAATCCTTATTTTCGATATCAGAATCAGAAATTTCATTTCCCTGAAGTGCATTGGTAAACATAAAGTTGTTCGGGAGTGAAAATTCAACAAAATACTGTCCAAATGGCAAGTTGTCAAAAATGTAGTAGCCTGAAATTCCGGTACTCATTTGAAACTGCGATGTAGTAGAGTCAATGAGTATTCCGGCCTGATTATACAGTTTTATTTTAATTCCATTTAGACCGTCTTCATCCGCATCCTGAATACCATTTTCATTGGAATCCACCCAGACAAAATCACCGATTGATGAAAATCCAACATATCCTGCATTGACTCCTGTTATATTTTGGCCACCTGCCAGATTAATGATTGCTGTGCTTCCGGTAGGTGTTTCGGTCACGTCTGAGTCAACAGCCGGATTGATGCCCAGATTGCTGTAGGTAAATATAACATTATCAGGATTGCTGAATCGAATGACGTATTGTCCTGAAGGTAGATTTTCAAAACTATAGAATCCTTCAGCATTGGTAGTATCCACAGCAAGTGTATCGCCACTTATGTTTAAAAGGTAAACTATTATTGAGTCCAGGAGAGCTTCTCCATTGCCTAAGATACCGTCACCGTTGGTATCATTCCAGGTAGATCCGGAAATGCTTCCTGCAGACGTGATCAATCCCAGATCCACACTAAATATTATATTATTGGAAGCTATGTCAATTGCTTCGGTTGTAATTTTGCCTGATTGAGAATAGAAATCAGAATTTAGAAGATTGTTGGTCAGATCTACACCCGTAAGCATAAAACCATCAGGAAGGTCTGCTTCTACACGATAGGTGCCAGGTGCAATGTTGGAAAAAAAGTAAAATCCAAAATTTCCTGTAGTAAGCGTAGCGATGACCAAATCATTTTGATCCACCAGCCTGAGATTAACTCCTGCAACACCCGGCTCTCCGGCATCCTGCAATCCATTTTTATTCAGGTCATTCCAAACAAAATCACCTAAAGATGCATATCTGAATAATCCTGCATCAATATCTGTGTTGACTGAACCTGACAATATGGTGAACTGTTCAGTTTTGCCAGTGACAGGATCAGGATCTGAATTGGTTTCATCATCCGATTGACTGTTTGATGTAAATTCGTATGTCGATGGTTTGATAAACGTTACAGTATATTCACCGGCAAACAGGTTATTAAAAATATACCTTCCATTGCCATTGGTAATGGTTTCACCGCTGACAATACTTCCGTTGATTGCAGTTCCTTCTAATCTGACTCTTACTCCAGCAATACCCGGCTCACCAGTATCCTGAATACCATTGCCATTGAGATCTTCCCACACAAAGTCACCGATAGAAGCAGTTCCTATATTACTCAATCCTGCGTCTATGTCTGTTCTATTTTGATTGCTCAACAATACAATATCTATTACAGATCCATCGTCATCTATGTCACTGTCATCTTCTGTAGTTGTGCCGGTGTTTTGGGATGTAGCTACATAACCATCAGGAATTTCAAATGCCAGGGAGTAAGTGCCGGGTTTTAAAAGTTCAAATGTATATACCCCTTCAGCGTCTGTTAAAGTTTCTATTTCAACTACCTCATTAGCTAAAATTCCGGTAAGGGTGACTTTTACTCCAGCCATTCCCGGCTCTCCAAATTCCTGGATACCGTTTTCATTGATATCATTCCATACAAAATCACCTACGCTTGCTCTGCGGAAAAGTGGTGCGTCCAGATTGCGCAAGTTTTCACCACTTTTTAAGTTGGCAATGTTGATCATGGCGGCTGAAAATTCGTAGCCATCAGGTATGTTAAAAGTGACTACATAAAATCCCGGTTTTAGATTTGAAAAGAGGTAGTTTCCATTTACATCTGTAGTGGTAGTATCCTGGATGATAGAGCTAAATAAATCAACTCCTTCGATGCTGATCACCACGCCTGCTACACCTGGTTCTCCTGTTTCCCTGATACCATTACAATTTAAATCTTCCCAAACCAAGTCACCGATGCTACCCAATCTGACCAAACCAACATCCAGACTCAGGTCAGAGATATTATTGTCAATAGTAAATCCGAAGCTATTCATATTTTCAGACAAATTACTGTCCTTTTCTGGATCAATGCCTACCAAAGCTCGGGTAGGGAGGTAGCCTGATGGTAAATCAAATGTCAGTGTATAATTGCCTGGATTCACATTGGCAAACAAATACTGGCCATCTGCTTCGGTAAATATCGTTGTAAATACCGGAATACCAGCAGATGTTGTACCCTGTAAAGTAATGTTTATATCAGGAATACCTGGTTCGTCGATATCCTGAATGCCATTGGTATTGAGATCTTCCCAAACAAAATCGCCGATATTTATTCCTCCTGTCAGTCCAAAATCTATATTAGTAATGATGGTATTGCTATTGATTAATATTCCATTGACGACACCTTCTGTTCCATCCGAATCTTTATCATCATCTCCTGCAAAGTCTGATGGTGAAAACTGATAACCGTCAGGTTTGGTGATCACAATCGAGTATATACCCGGCATGAGTTGATCAAAAATATATCTGCCATTTTGATCAGTATTCACTGTAAGATTGACTTGCAAACCTGAACCTGTATTTCCTTGCAGGTCTACCTTTATACCTCCAATTCCTTGTTCATCCTGATCCTGAATACCATTGCCATTGATATCTTCCCAAACAAAATCTCCGATCGAGCCCTTAATAAATGCCCCTGCATCCATGTTTTGAATATCCTGACCACTTCTGAGCATGAAATTTTGGATAGTATTGCCGGAAACATCAGAATCCAGGTTTTCATCAGGTCCCTGGTCAGGCGTAGTAAAAGAGTAGTTTGATGGAAGTACAAACATGAGCGTGTAATTGCCTGGAACCAGGTTTTCAAATTTGTACTGACCTGATGCGTCGCTCTGTGTGTTTTTTGATACATTTTGACCTGTACCATCTGTACCTGAAAGCAATATCTGCACGGAAGATAGTCCAGGTTCACCTGTATCCTGTATACCATTTCCATTAATGTCCTCCCACACAAAATTGCCAATTTGCCCATTTTGGTAAAATCCTGCATCCAAATGAGATATGACTGTACCGCTTAAAATATTGATGTCTGAAATAGAACCATTGACCGGATCAGAATCTATCTGGTCGTTGAAGTTGTTATTAGCTATAGTAGGTTTGAATTCGTCCGGCGCATTAAAAACTAAATTATAGGTCCCGGGTTCAAGCTGATCAAACTCATAAAAGCCATTTTCTGAAGTAACGAAGTTTGAAGTAATGGATTCGCCTATACCATTAGTTCCGGTAAGTAATACCTGAATCGAAGCAAGGCCAGGCTCATTTAAATCCTGAACTCCATTGGCATTAAGATCATCCCAAATGAAATCCCCCAAACTGCTGAATCTGAAGAGGCCTCCATCTACAAGTGGTAAGTTTTCGCCACTTCTTAAAGTTATGTTTGTGACGACCCCATTAGAAAAGTCTGAATCTATCGAATCATCAGTTCCACGATTTGCTGCAGAAAAATTATATCCGGCCGGGACTTCCAATTCAACATTGTATACTCCGGGAACAAGATTAGTAAAATTATATTTTCCATTTGTATCCGTCGTGACAGAATTACTTACTGACATTCCTGCACCTGTCGTACCTGTGATGTTCAATTTTATATCTGCTAAACCAGGTTCATTTGTATCAAAAATACCATTTCCATTCATGTCTTCCCATACGAGATCACCTAAAGTTGCTGTGGAGTACATCCCAAAATCAACAGACATATTTTCATTGCTGCTGGTGATGACAATATTGGTTACCACGCCTTCTATACCATCTGAATCTTTAGTATCATCAGACCCCTGATCCGAAGCAGAAAAGCTGAATCCAGAAGGCACATCAGCACTGAGTGAATAGACGCCCGGAGCCAAATTGGTAAAAATATATTCGCCATCAGAATCCGTAACTGTAGTTAAACTGATTGTTTCACCACTGCCTGAAATTCCATTCAATCGTATGGTCACATTTTCTTTGCCGTGTTCTCCGGGTTCCTGGATGCCATTTGCATTGGAATCTTCCCAAACATAATCACCGACCGTAGCATATCTGAAAAGACCAGCGTCATAAGTGTCGTTATTTTCACCGCTCATGAGCATTATATTGTCAATGAGCCCATTGGTGACATCACTGTCTTTGGTATCATCATTTCCCACATTGAAACTTGTAAACTGATACCCATTTGGTAATTCAAAGAGCAACCGGTAAACACCAGGTTTTAGATTGTCAAAAATATAATATCCATTTATATCAGTAATACGCATGCCTATACTAACTATCTCATCACGTACCAATTCTACTAAACTTACCTTCACTCCTTCAAGTCCTGTTTCATTGATATTTTGAATACCATCTCCATTATCGTCAATCCAAACAAAATTACTTAGACTGCCGGGCCTGTATAGACCGGCATCAAAATCCAACAAAAGATCACCGCTCATGACTGAAATATCGGATATTTTACCATCCACGGCATCGCTGTCTTTGTCATCATCACCAAAATTTGCCAAAGTAAATGTATATCCTTGTGTAGGTGTAAAAGTGATCGTGTATACGCCTGGGTTGACATTAAAACTATATTTTCCCAATGTGTCAGTGATGGTTTGAATATCTACGTTTTGCCCGTTTCCGGCAGTGCCGGAAAGTTTAACTGGAACACCTGACAATAAAGGTTCATCGAAATTAAAAATACCATTGCCATTTTTATCTTCCCATACCTGATCACCTATTTTGGCGGTCTGATAAAATCCTGCATCTACATTGTCTCTATAGCCGGAAGTGATGAGATTTAGTACCTGAGTTTTGCCTGAAGCTTCTATCTTACTATTGGTATTTACAGAGGCGCCATTCATATAAGTTGGCTTGAAATCAGCAGGAATATCAAACTTCAAGACGTATTTATTGGCGGGGTAATTTTGAAAGGTATATCTGCCGGCAATATCTGTTACAGTAGAATCAACAACAGCTCCATTCTGAAGACAAAGTTTTACTTTTACATCTTTTATACCAGGCTCGCCGGCATCCTGAAGACCATTATAATTTTTATCCAGCCATACAAAATCACCAATGGAAACCAAAGGGGTGTAGCCAAAATCTATATTTTCAACACATTGTCCTATTTCAGCAGCAATTAGACTGGTGGTACCCAAACCATACTGGTTGGTTATGTCACTGTTTCTGGATGGGTCGGACGGATTAAAAAGGACCATCTGTTTATCATTAAAAAATGGTGCTTTGATATAATAGTTACCCGGAGGCAGTTTTTTGAAATGGTATTTGCCAAAATCGTCTGTCAACAGTGTATCTACCGGAGTATGACTTTCTGTAAACAATATTAATGGTACATTACTTAATATACCTTCACCACCATCTCTGAGTTGGTTATTGTTCAGATCCAGCCAGGCTATACCTTTGATCTCCGAAGAGGTGCAATCCTGGTATAGAAAATTGCGGCAACAGGTCTCCACATATTGTCCGTTGTAGTCAAATACATCTACACAAATTTTATGCACTCCATATGGAGCAGTGGTTATTTTCAGATCAATGGTTTGATTGGTTAATGAAGCAGATACCATATTGAAACCTTCAGGGTAGTCCCAGATATAGGAGCCATATTGTTCATATTTATCAATATAGAAAGTCAGACATTTGTCATCACAAAAAGAATATGCCGGCGTATAGTGTACTATTATACTGATCTGATCTATGGCAATCTGAATAGGATTGCGCTCTATGTTTCTTATTTGTATCTGATACCCGAAATTCTCATTATTTATTTCCTGTGGTGTCCAATCGGCTCCCCAACTGTCGGTAGCTGAACCATACATCCAGGTGCGGTCAGAGCCATTTGGACCTTGTCCCCATGCTTTCTGAAGTTTCGCTGTATTTTTTTTATTTTGCCCTTTGGGTTCACCTTCCTGGTCCAACAATAATATTTCGACTTCATCAATATTCTGATACATGCTGGACTGACCTTCCAGCATCAGGGTTATACCATTTATTATAGCGCCTGCCGGTATCTGAAATTTAAGATTATTTCCCATCATTTTTCTGGATCTCATGATATCTGATAGGACAATATCAGCTTTTTTGTCATCAGCTATCATGACATTTTTTAGATTTGTCCATTTGACAAAATTGGGATCAAAAATTTCATTCACAAATGAGGTAGACCTGATTTCCGTTTTATTGGTGGGTTCAGTACCTACACCAATCGGACAAACTGAAAAATTTTGTGAATTTAAGGAACTGATTATCAGTATATTAATAATCAATGTCATTATGCCCTGTGTAAGGACACATTGGAGTGTGAGTTTCATATTTTGAGTTTTGGTTTAGATATATAACTAAAACAATATCTGTAGAGACCTAAATTGGAAGCAAAAATAAATAATCTTTTTTAATATATATAAAAAATGGATATATTTATTAAAATTTTTTTCAATAGCTTACAGATATGAGTATATATACTATGTTTTTTTTGGCCTTAATTTTTTCCACTTTTATCTACACTTGCCGAGCAGCGAGGTGGTAATAATTTAGTGGATTGGCATAAAAAAATGGATAGACGCAAAGAAGATTAAGATAATAGGTCCAAATATAATTCCATCAGACTTCTGGTAGTTTCAGAGGATGAAAAACGACTTTTTACATACTGATGACCTTTTTCAGAAACATCTTTATATACTTTTGGATCATTCAGCCAATGTATGGCTTTAGCGATATCCTCAGGTGAATACGGGTCAACAAGAATTGCACCGGGACCGGCTGCTTCCGGCAAGGATGAAATGTCGGAAGTAATTACAGGTTTTTTTCTGAAAAGCGCTTCGATGACGGGTATTCCAAATCCTTCATATACAGATGGATAAACCAATGCATAACAATGATCGTACACGGAAATGAGTTCAGGATTGGATATACCTTTTATAAAATAGAAATATTCTTCCAGTTCATAGTATCTGATCATATCCCTTACTTTTGAGATGTAGTTTTTATTGCCGTTTCCTACCACAACAAATGGTTTTTTTGCAGACTCAGGCAATTGAGCAAAAGCTATAATGGTCTGTAGCAGACCTTTTCTTTCTATAATGGATCCTACATACAGATAGTAGTCTTTTATGCCGGCGAGCTCAACTTTTAAATTTTCTTCATGCTCGTCTTCAAGTTGAAAAATGTCATTACAGGATTGAAAATTGACAGAAATCTTTTCGTTTGGAATCTGATAAATATTCATCAGATCACTTTTTGTGCTTTCGCTGATGGCTGTAATATGATTTGCTCTAAAAGCGGAAGATTTGTACTTCAGATGATATATTTTTTTGTCCCACCAACCGAACTGATCGGGAAATTTTTCATAGATCAGATCGTGAAAAGTGACTAAAGTTTTAATATTTTTATGTAGGCCAAAGGGTATTTCGTGACTTAGACCATGGAATATGTCAGGTTTTAACGTATTTATTTCAGCAGACATTCCAAAGGTACGCCAGAAGGGATTATAATTTTTGGGTGTATGAATGATAAATTTTGAATCATCCAGAAAGTAGGCCGTTTCATCATTTTTTTTGAATTTTGGAGTAAATAAATGATATTCGTGTTGAGGATAATACGTTTGCAGGTTTTTAAGCAATGTCCGGCTGTAATTTCCAAGACCTGTGAAATTATTAAAAAGGCGCTTTGCATCAAAAGCGATGACTAATGTAGGCGATGGATTCTCTCCATTTGCTATGTTTTCCTCTGCTACTTCCTGATTCATCACACAAATAAAGTGAATAATATGAATACCACCAATAAGAGTTTGATGTTTAAAATTAGTTTTAACATATAAATTGCAGAGCAGAATTATATCTTTGCCGTTTCGTATTACCATTTCAATTAAATCAAAGCTTTTGGAATTTAACTGGTTTGATCATATCCTTGCATTATTTTTGGTTATCATTTTACCTTTGATGTCCATCAAATCTGATAAAATAAGCCAGGAACTCATAGAATCCCTACCTCCCAAAAAACATTTGTTTTACACCAACGGACTCATGTTAATTATAGGGGCACTGTTGGTTTTGACATCATGGAATGTGAGTGAAAGACAATGGACGGAATTGGGTATTTCCTTCCCGGTTCTGAGCGGCAATGTATTGGTATTAACTGCAGTTTTAGTGTTCATTTATCTTTTGGATATTATTTATGGCCGGTTTAATCAAAAATACCAAAATGAACGACTACAGGAGATGTCTTATGTCATTCCCGCCAACTGGAAGGAATACAGACATTATATATTTTTGGCTTTTGCAGCTGGCATTTCAGAAGAGGTCATTTTCAGAAGTTTTCTGATTACATATTTGTCTCATTTTCTTTCTATTGTCCAATATGGTGATTTTTTATCCGTATTAATTCCAGCTGTAGTGTTTTCATTGAGCCATCTCTATCAAGGCTGGTGGGCAGTCTTTAAGATTATGGTGATTGCCATTTTATTGGGATTTATATTTTTGCTATCCGGATCGTTACTTATTGTAGTCATCATACATGTACTTATAGATTTAATTTCAGGTATGATGGGCGTATTTGGTCAAGCCGAACAGCCAAGTGATGAAATTTAATACTACTGATCTCATAAGATAACGGGTGTTTCCCATTTTTGAATTTTAATTGAGAAAGCTCTAAGCTAAGAAGCATTAAAACAACACAATTGTTCCTTTAAAACATCCTTGTATAAAGGACTTTTTTGTGAAAATGAGGTAAAACCAAGAAAACTACTTTCTAAAGGGATTCTGCATCTCCCAATCCATAAATTCAAGTGGCTCAGTTTTAACAATCAATAGTCTATACCCGCACTTTATACACTCAAGGCTGCAGTAGTTATGTTTTCGATAGTGTAGTCAGAATCAATAATCTAATTTTGATGAGATTAATATTAATTTTCAATTTAGTCTTAAAAGAATTAAATTAAATAAGATGCATATTCCAGGAAATCCCCATGAACTGTCAACAAACGACTTAAATGAATAAACAGAAAAGTTTATTATCTGATTTTCGAAGTTAACCAAACCCACTTAATCACTAAATATAAGAACGCATACATAATTCAAATAAATTTAAAAACTTAAAAACTTTAAAAACATGAAACTAATTTTTACCACATTAACAGTATTATTTATTATTAATTTGTGTTTTTCTCAGACAAAAAGAGATTGGAGATCCCGAAAGGTTGATTTCGAATCACAAGAAAATAAAAAATTAAAGGAAGTACATCCCAACACCCGTTTAGGTGCCTTGAGTGGATATTATGTAGAATCCTTCGAAGGAACGTTTCCTCCTACAGGATGGAAAATAGCGGATCCACGCAATACACAAGTTAATTGGGTAAGCTCAACGCTTGCAAATTTACCAGCAAGTTATGATGGTAGTAAGTCAACTTATATGCCTTATGGACTTTTTGAAAACATTTCAGAATCATATTTGATATCACCAGCTTTTACTGTCGCTGACGGAGACTCTCTATCATTTAAGTTTAAACTTGAATTTACAGGATGGATTCCTGATACTACCGAAGTACTTATTTCCATCACTGATGATAAAGTTACCTCATTTACCAGGAGATTAATACTACTCGCGGAAGGGCTAAATTATCCAAAAGACTCCATCCATTGGTATAATTATTCATTTTCTCTTGATGAATATTTAGGTAGGGACATATATGTTGCATTCAAAAATAGGAATGGCGATGGCGATGGTGTTTTTATAGATTATGTGGAGCTGGGGAATAGACCTTTTGATGTAAGTACTTCAAAGATATTAATGAATGACTATATAGGTGCTGGTAGTCAAAACGTAACTGCCACCATTGCCAATAATAGTAATGTAACACAAAATATAACATCAAAATTGATCATAGACGGACAGTTGGTCACAACCAAAATGCAAATTGTTGCTGCTGCATCACAAGTAGAGCTGGATTTTGGTGATTGGGATGCTACTGAAGGTAGTCGTACATTAGCGGTCGTATCATCCATACCGGGTGATGTAAACAGTGCAAATGATACTCTTCGTAAGGTGGTCAAGGTATATGAGAGATTGGGCGATTTTGGTTGGAGTGTGCAGGACCCCATGCCTAACTACAAGTATTCAGGAATTGTTGGCAGCATAAATGAGAATGATGATTTCCAATATTATTATATTAGTGGAAGAGATGAAACCAGTTTACCAACAAGCAGTAATTTTTCATATAATTCAAAATTTGAAACATGGGAAGAGTCAACTGAAATAGCAACGCCTGTATGGTTTAGCGCCTATGAGACCATAAAGGACAATATATATTGTTTTAATGGATTGCTCACTAATATAAATGTGACATCAATAAATCACAAAACACAAATCTATGACATGAAAAATGATACATGGACAGAAGGTAAGCCATCACCATTTCGAATTAATGGTAGTGCATCAGGTACATACAAGGATTCGCTTATCTACTTAATCGGCGGCAATGACCAAAACGGAGCTTATACAAATCGGGTATTCATTTATAATATAAACACTGATAAATGGGACAATGGCACTTCAAAACCAGGTACACCTTCTAGAGCAATTAAAGGGTCAATTGTGGGTAATAAAATAGTTGTTAGTAATGGTTTGGGTGCAAATGGAAGAATATCTGAAACGTTTGTCGGTACCATTGACGTCAACGATCCTACCAAAATCTCTTGGAAACGGGTGGAGGATTACCCAATCAAAAATTTAGGTTTAGCAGCTGTATATGGCATTTCAAATAATGGACAAAATTTTGTGATTTATGCTGGTGGGGAAAATGGTACTAACATTTTTGAAACATTTGTCTATGACATTGACAAAAATAAGTGGTTGTTAGGCTCTCAAAGAAATTTGCCTTTATCTTCTAGTGCATGTACAAAGATTATTAAAAATGATAGTTTGTATTTGGCATGCTTAGGTGGCTTTATTGGAGATCTTAATCCGGCTAGCTATAACGAATGGCTAAATCTAGGAAAATATCAATCCACATCCAGTGCTGAAGACATAACCACAATCACAAATAGTACAATCGTAAAATGCTACCCAAATCCGAGCCAACATTTTTCGAATATTGAATTTATGCTATCTAAACCAGCTCAAGTCAAAATAGTATTAGCAGACAATTTTGGTAGGAAAATACAGGATGTGGTAGATGAAAAGCATGAAATGGGAACACATATAAAGCCAACAAATGTGAAACATTTACCATCAGGATCTTATCAATACATTGTCACTATAGATGGGAAATCGTCTAGCCACAAAATGATTAAATTATAAAATAAAAATCTAATGAAATCATTTACAGTTCAATATATTCAGAAATTCAAGCTATTTTGTTTAATAATGCTTTTGATTATTGCTCAATTGCTCAAAGCACAGAAAGTCCCCCCATGTGGACACGACCATTTCGAAAGTTTAATAAAAAATGATACAACCGTCCAAAATAGAAGGCAGGCATTGGAACGATTTACACAGACATTCAAGTCAACACGTGTTTCTAACACATCAGATAGTGTAGCATATATCATTCCTGTAGTATTTCATATCATGCATGAGTATGGCGACGAAAATGTAAATGAATCAGACATCCTTAAAGCAGTGGAAAGATTGAACCAGGATTTTCAAAAGCTAACTGCCGAAGAAGCTAGTGTGAGCCAGTCTTTCAAATCCAGGATAGGTGATGGTAAGATAGCTTTTAAGTTAGCAAAACTTGATCCGGAAGGAAATTGTACTACAGGTTTTACCAAACACGCAACTAAACTGACCAATGGTGGTGATGATGCCCTAAAATTGATCGTCCAATGGCCACCTGAACGTTATCTTAATATTTGGGTAGAAAAAAGTATGACCATTAAAGCCTCAGCTTATGCTTATTTTCCTGGAGCACCTGAGATTTTGGATGGGATAGTGATACTTAAGAATACCTTCATTTTAGATAAAATTGTTCTTGCACACGAAGTTGGTCATTATTTGAACCTTGCCCATGTGTGGGGGTTCAATAATAACACTTTTATGCCTGAAAACTGCGCCTTATCTGATTTCGTAGATGATACGCCTACTACCACAGGCAGTAATAATAACTGTAATCTAAATCAAAATATATGTGTACCGGGAATAAAAGAGAATGTCGAAAACATCATGGATTATTCGACATGCAAGAAAATGTTTACTATAGGTCAAGTCAATAGGATGCATGCGGCCTTGAATGCATCTATAAGTGGTAGAAACAATCTATGGTCTGACGAAAATCTGGCACGTACAGGTACCAACGACGGATTTACGGTTGATATGTGTCCGCCAGTTGCTGATTTTAGTCATAAAAATATCAGAATATGTGAAGGCGAAACCATTACAATTTTAAACGTTTCGTATAGGAATTATACAAAATCTAGTTGGTTTGCATTATCTGAAAAAGGTGATCTTTTAGAAACACAGGATGGAACATTCACATTTCATCAAGCTGGTCAATATGATGTAGGTTTGATAGTGAGCAACGATGCCGGACTTGCAGATACATTGATAAGGAAAGGTATTGTGGAAGTCACTCCAAAAAATAGTATAAATCAACCTTCCAAGCAAGATTTTGAAACCTTCACAAAATTAGAAGACCAATGGTCTGTGGAGAGCGAAGTAGGTACTACATGGGAAATCAATCAAGATGCAGCTTTTTCAGGTATCAAATCACTGATATTAATAGGAGACAGCCTAAATAATGGAACATCAGACATCTTTTATACCAATAGTCATAATTTTGGTCAATTAAATTCGCCTGAGTTTTCATTCAAATTGGCTTATGCAGGATCACCTACATCAAAGGATCAACTCAAAATATTCCTATCCAAAGATTGTGGTAAAACTTGGCAGTTAAAATATTCAAAAACAGGTCAAAGTTTGATGACTAAATCTTCAGAGATGGATGAATTTGTACCGACGGAACTGTCTCAGTGGAGAACTGATTTTATGAATGTAGCCAGTTTAAAAAACGAGTCGTTTGTCCTGTTCAAATTTGAATTTATATCTGATGGGAAAAACAATATTTTCATCGATGATATAAGTTTCGGTTTATCGAGTACTTCTGGCACATCAGAATCCATAGCACAAAACATAACCCTGTACCCAAACCCTACCAACGGCGCTTCGACTTTACAAATCAATACACCTATAAGCAGTGACATTCAGTATGCTATTAAGGATATTCATGGCAAAATAGTGTCAAAAGACATTGTCCTGGACTCATTAGAAAGCACTTATATAGTATTATCGAATCCACTTCATGCCGGTATTTATTTTATAGATATTGTAATAAATGGCAGCCGTCATATTAAAAAATGGGTAGTGATTGAGTAATTTATTTTGAAGTTGATAAAAATAAAACATATCAAATCAATGCATTATGAATTTTATTAAAAATATTGGACTAATCATCATTATAGTTTTGGTAGGAATCTTAGAAACAGTCGCCCAAAATGTAGGTGTCGGAAATATTGATCCAAAATCAACTTTAGACATTGAAGGTGATCTTGCTTTAAGAAGTGTAACAGATACGATTCTGGTCGGGGTCGATTATGCGTTCGATGTCAATTCCATTAAGTCTTCAAACTATAAACTTGTAGGATTTAATGCAAATTTTGCGTTGGGAGGCATCACGGCCGGTGTGGAAGGCAGACAAATCACTTTACGAAATTCCACATCGTTTAGTATGGAGATTTACAATGAGCATTTACCAGCTGACGATGAAAAAAGAATATCAACAGGTATAAATAATACTTTGGCCATTTATCCGGGAGGCAGTGTCAATCTCGTATATGATTCAACGGTACAGCGATGGGTAGTTATGGCTGCCCATAATTATAATTTAAATTTTTATGGAATCGAAAATCATTGGAATCTTCAACAAGACTCCATTTTATATAGTGATAGAAAATATGTATCCATAAATTCTGATTTAAACATTCAACCTCAACAGGCCAATTTGCAAGTGAAGGGAGGGATTTTGGCACAATCTGATTTTACATATACGACCAGTCTTCCGTCAGAAAGCCAAATATATACAATGAACAATTCTCCATTTCAATTTCCTAATAGTCAAGATAGTATTTTATTAATATTAGATCCTGGTGGTAACAACGACTACAGTAACAATATGCAGGGTAATATGCAATTGTTATCTTCTTTAGGATTTGAAATTAAATTTGATCAGACAAGTTTTGGAATTGGGCTTGGTGACACATTATGGATAAGTAAATACTCTTACCCCAATTGCAAAAATGAATATTTTTACAGGTTTATAAATACTAACATTCCTCCAAATTCATTCACACTTACAACGGTTAACGAATATACATATTTTATTTTCAGGTCTAATGGGGACGGAAATAATGGGAAAGGATTTGAAATAACGGCTAGAAAACTTTACGATAGCCCATTGATGTTGCAAAATGTTTCTCCCATCGGTCGTTCATTTTATTTTGATCCAAAAAAATCAGCGTTAAGATCAGGGCTGCTAAATACGTCAAACATTGGTCTATATTCTGTGGGAATGGGAAATAAACCCATCGCTTCGGGAGAATCCGCCATTTCAATGGGAGAACAATCGAATGCTATTGGGAATCGGTCAATAGCTCTAGGGGCATTTTGTAATGCGAGTGGTGTGCAATCTGTCTCATTAGGTGCTTTTAACACATCCAGTGGAGAGACGTCAGTATCCATGGGATATGCTTCCAAAGCTTTAGGTGGTACTTCTACGGCAATGGGATTTGCTACAGAAGCAAGTGGCGCTGTTTCTACAGCCTTTGGACTAGAAACCATTGCTAGTGGTAATAATACAGTTGCTATAGGACTATATGCTTCGACAGGTGGATATAACAGATCATTTGTATTCAATGGTAGTAGTAATGCACACCCTAATAATTATACCACCAATACAGCATCCAATCAAATGATGATGAATTTTAATGAGTATGTCTTTTGGACAAATACACCAGGAAAACAAGTAAAATTTTGGGCTGATGGTGGGATTAGTACAACAGGTGGAATTTGTGCTCAAGGTGCAATAGTGGGATCACAAGCCAATTGTTTTAGCGATATTAGAATGAAAAAGAACATTAAAACATTGTCCAGCTCCCTGGACAAAATAATGGAAATTAGGCCCGTAAATTTTAATTGGCTAGATTCTAATCTGACAAAAAATATTCAGACAGGTGTTATCGCGCAGGAATTGCAGAAAATTTTTCCAGAACTGGTGGATGAAATGAACACCGGCATGCTATCGGTAAATTACACTGGACTTATACCACATATCATCAAAGCATTTCATGAACAACAATCCCAAATAATTGACCTGAAAAATGAGAATGCTAAACTCAAAAGTGATTTGCAATCCCAGATCGACACGTTAAAGACATTGATCAAAAGTTGTATGTCTACCACATCCAAATAATTATTATTAATCAATATAATCATCAGAATATGAGACATTCTTTTTCATTTTTACTATTAATTTTAAGTAGTATCCACATTTTTGGCCAGCAAAACGTCGCGATCAACAACGATGGAAGTGATCCACATCCACTTGCTATTTTGGATGTGAAAAGCACCAGTAAAGGCGTCTTACTGCCACGTATGAGTTCCGCTGAAAGAATGGCAATACAAAATCCTCCGGAAGGTTTGATGATTTATGACACTGATGCAAAGAGTATCTTTTTTTCTGACCCTGCAGGCGGGGGGAATGCATGGAATAATGTGATGAGCAGTGATCTGGTATTGCCCTATTTTGAAGGCGTCTCTCTCGATAATGCTGCTTTTCATATTCAGAATGCCGAGCCTTCACCTACCGCGATAGCAGGGCAATTTAGTGCCGGAGATGGAATAGGAGTAAATGGTGAAGGCAATATTGGGGGTAAATTTTTTGGAGCTACTACAGGAATTGATGTTGTCGGTGGTGGAAATGGTGGCTATGCGGGCAAATTTTATAGTGGGAATCAAGGAGTATATATTGATTTAAATGGAAATGATGGAAAAGCCTTAATCGTAGATAATGGCAAAACTGGACTTGGAACCATTACACCCACTGCAAAACTTCATGTCAGAGATGCAAACGCAAGTAACGGCAACACTACAGGTGAAGCTATATTTAAAGCATCGGCATATCAGCCATCTATCCCTGACGAAATGAATCTCGAATACTGGATAGCACAGCCCGCCGGTGGAGAACCCAACGAGCCTTATTTCGGAATGCGCTCCAACCATCGATTAAATCTGGTTTCCAATAATAATACTTCCAATCCCGAAATATCTATTTTAGACAATAAAGTTGGAATCAATAAAAAGGATGGAACTTATC
>Ga0138256_10003268_pt1 | contig 17267 bp, 11 predicted proteins | sample KNB2016incub_MG_FD_105486 | JGI IMG/M metagenome (GOLD analysis project Ga0138256, IMG submission 105486) | Active sludge microbial communities from wastewater in Klosterneuburg, Austria - KNB2014incub_MG | ecosystem: Engineered > WWTP > Activated sludge > Unclassified | place: Austria... | reverse complement strand
AATTGATGCTTATCTTTGTGCCATGTTTCCAAAATATAATGTAATTGTCGTTGGGGCCGGTCATGCCGGATGTGAAGCCGCTGTAGCAGCCGCCAATATGGGATCGAAAGTACTTCTGGTCACCATGAATATGAACACTATAGCTCAAATGTCCTGCAATCCTGCCATGGGTGGCGTGGCCAAAGGTCAGATCGTGCGTGAAATAGATGCTTTGGGTGGGTATTCAGGTATAGTAACGGATCACTCCATGGTGCAGTTCAGGATGCTCAATATGTCTAAAGGCCCCGCCATGTGGAGTCCTCGTGCACAAAATGACCGCATGATGTTTGCATCAAAATGGCGGCAAATGCTGGAATCACATTCCAATATAGATTTCTGGCAGGAGACCGTACCCGGACTTATCATTAAAAATGGTTCCTGCAAAGGAATCATTACCAATCTCGGTCTCGAAATAGAATCGGATAGTGTAGTCCTGACCAATGGTACTTTTCTCAATGGACTCATTCATATAGGCGAAAAACAATTTGGCGGAGGCCGTGCAGGGGAAAAAGCTGCTACAGGCATTACAGAGCAACTGATAGAGCTTGGATTTGAAGCCGGGCGAATGAAGACAGGTACACCACCCAGGATAGATGGCCGATCTCTGGATTACACCAAAATGGAAATTCAGCCGGGAGATGACAAAGTAGGTAAATTTTCATACACGGATACTCCGACCATTGCCAGACAATTGCCTTGTCATATTACATACACCAGTCAGGAAGTACATGATACGCTTAAAGAAGGATTCGACAGATCTCCTATGTTCAATGGACGTATTCAGGGATTGGGACCGAGATATTGCCCTTCCATAGAAGATAAAATCAACCGTTTTTCAGACAAAGACAGGCATCAGCTTTTTGTAGAGCCGGAAGGATGGGATACCTGTGAGATTTATGTCAATGGTTTTTCGTCTTCATTGCCCGAAGATGTACAATATAAAGCACTTAAACAGGTGCCGGGTTTTGAAAACATGAAAATGTTCAGACCGGGATACGCCATTGAATATGACTATTTTCCGCCTACTCAACTTCACATGAATCTTGAAACCAAACTGGTAAAAAATCTATTTTTTGCCGGTCAGATCAACGGGACTACCGGATATGAAGAAGCGGCTTGTCAGGGTTTGATGGCAGGGCTGAATGCCCACTTATCTATACATGATGCTGAACCTTTTATCCTGAAACGATCTGATGCTTATATAGGCGTCCTGATAGATGATCTGGTCAATAAAGGCACCAATGAACCGTACCGCATGTTTACATCCAGGGCTGAATACAGGATTTTATTGCGCCAGGACAATGCTGACATCAGGCTTACACCACTTGCTCACAAGCTTGGCATGTTGAACATGGAACAAAGACTGGAAAGAGTGCAGGCCAAAATAGAAAATGCAAATCATATCGAGCGTTTTTTTGAAGATACGAGTGTTGACCCGATTCACATTAATACGTTTCTCGAAAGTATAGATTCATCACAAATAAAGCAAAAAATAAAAGCAAAAAATATACTAAGCAGGCCAAACATTGGAATGACAGATATGAGAACTGCTCTTGCAGATGTAGATGAATTTTTATCTCAATTTGACGATGAATCACTTACGATTGCTGAGATATCCATAAAATATGAAGGCTACATACGCAAGGAGCAGGAGATGGTAGATAAAATGGACAGACTTGAGTCCGTCAGACTGTCAGATGGTTTTGATTACAAAGCTATCAAGTCTTTGTCTATAGAAGCACGCGAAAAATTAAATTCCATCAAACCACGAACCATAGGACAGGCCAGTAGAATCAGTGGCGTTTCACCTTCTGATATTTCAGTATTGTTGGTTCATGTAGGACGATAATAAAACTGTATGAAGTTCAATTATTGCTGTCCAAAATGCCTGAATAGCGAAATCGCCATTATCGAAGGAGGTGCCTTTAAAGGCAACATATACAATACCTTATCGTTTGGTCTAAGCACCGTTTATCTCACCAGATATGTGTGCACGAATTGTGGCTATACGGAAAACTATGTAGACGATCCTAAAGATCTTCAAAAAATCAAAGAAAAATATATCAGACCGGGAAATACAAGTGAATTTGTATAAATCAATAAGTAGAAAAAATACGTTTTGCACGGATTGAGATCAAAAAAATACAATAAAAAACAGGTTTGACCTCTTAATAATTGGTTAATTGTAATCAAAGCGCTTCATACATGATAAAAATGTACGATATTTGCAGCGCTAAATTATGGACCATTATTTTTGTTAAGATTAGATGTTGTTGTTATTTATCTTAAGTATAAAATATCATCCGAGTCAGGCTCATTTAAATTAAGAAAGCTGTTCAAAATAATCTGAAATGCCCTTTAATAAGTTCTTTTTTACCTGTAGTTTTATTTTTGTCTTTATCAGCAGTGTTTATAATCAGTCGACTGATGCAGACAAAGTGAAGGTACTCAACAATTATGTAAATTTTTCCAATGAAAGTACGCATGGTTTATTGATCGTACACAGATTGCTGGAAAATTTCAATAAAAACATTAATAAATTTGTAGACCTCCCTGATCAGCAAATTAATTTTTATTCAAACAAAGACTTGCCTCAGGATATCTTTGAAGATCCTGAAAATTGGTTTTATGATACTTCTCCCAATGAATGGTATGTAAAAATTACCGATTCTAAAGGGGTCATTCCTACAGCTATTGAAACAAAACTGAAAAATTCAGCCGCAGAAATGAAATCAACCATATCTGCTGTGAACAAAATACGATTTGAGCTCGAAGAACAAATAAAGTCTCTTGATCTGACCAAAAGAGAAAATCTCAGCCTGGTATATGACAAACTGGAAGTAGGGGTAAAGTTGTACAAAAACTTTTATGTCAAACAACATATACTGGAAGGTGATATTATAGCCTATTACAAAACCCTTAAGTTCACTCCGGAAGAAATGCATTTTCCGGCTGTCTTATCTGCCGTAGATGGTGTATATAAAACCACCAGAAATGCATTGGAAGGATTGTACAATAAGGAAGACGATAACTTTTCTGAGTTAATTAAAGCCCAGGAGAGAGCACTTGCTACATTTGAAGCCATTAACTTATCAGATTACAATAGTACCCGACTTATCAATAGCAGAGTTCAGCTATATTGGGCAAATATAAAAAGGCAAAGTGCAGAATCACTGAAAGTACAAAAGGCCTTCTCTGAGTCTGAAAATGTCCCTGAAGAATACAAACTGTACGATAAATACTACTATTATTACAATATATCTGTCATCAACAAATTCAACAGATACGGCAATGGCGTGGTTTTTGAAATGAACCGAATCATTGATTACCTGGATATTCCGGTATTAAGATATTTTGAAATGCCTCATTATTTTAAAGTGATATATCCTAATGTTTTAATGAAAGATAGATACATTTCATCCTCAAACCCATTTCTAAAATCTTTTCCTCAAAGTATAAAAAACAGGAAAGTTGTCATTAAAAGTAAAGAAATAAGATTTGATTCTTTGAATGTTGAGTTTTTTGTGATTGACAATAAAATTATTGATAACGACAAAATTTCATTAAGTTTTAATGGTGATTGGATTTTAGAAAATTTCAGAATTTCAGATAAACCTGCTAAATTTAGAATTCAATTAAATGAAAGTGGAAAAAATTATCTTTTGTTATATACAAACGATATGGGTAGGAATCCTCCAACTACAATAGGTATTTCCTATTTTTACAAAAACAAGAAAGAATTGGTTACACTGACATCAAATCAAGGAGAAAATGAGTTAATAGAATTAAAAGTTGAAAAATAATCTTATCATTACTCAAAAAACATTTGTTCTGACCAACAGGACAAAACCAAAAATGATCAGCACAACTCCGGCAATCCTACCGAAAAGTAGTATGTGATGGTTTTTCATTTTACTGCGTATCAATTTTGCCAGAATTACTTTTAGAGAGTCCGTGGTCATGATGGTGACCATTATACTACTAAACAATGTCAAAGTTTGTATCCCATCGATTCCTTTGCCTAGTACATAAGAAGTCATGACACCTACCCAAAATACAAACGTAAAAGGATTTAGAAAATTGACAGCAAAACCCTTGGTCCAGTAACCCAGATATGTTTTTGCATTAAATGCTTTGGTTGTTTTATCTTTTTCATGTTTGTTGAAAATAGATATGATGCCAAAGATGATGAGTACTACACCTCCCGTCATTCCCATCCAGAAGTGAAATGAAGGATTTTTACTCAACTCATTAATCTGTTGAATAAAAAACCAGGCCGAAAAAATAACGATTAAATCACTGGTCCATATACCTGTGCCTACGGATATTCCTGCTCTGATACCGTGCTTTATTCCCGTCTGAGTCAATGCCACAAATATAGGTCCAAGCAAAATAGTCAGTGTCAAACCAAGCAAAATCCCTTCAAAAACATATTGCATAATATGTTGTATGGTGTTTTATTATTCGTGAATTCCAGCAGATTGTTTTTCTCTTCTGACCAGTGCATTTTCGCGGGAACTAAAATATTCTTTGCGGTTTTGAACCATATCAACAGCTGTAAAAATTGCTTTGATCATGGACGATTCATCAGCCGAGTTGGTTCCTGCTATATCAAACGCAGTGCCGTGATCAGGTGATGTTCTGATAAATGATAGCCCGGCAGTGATATTGGTACCACTTCCAAAGGTCAATGCCTTAAAAGGTATCAGCCCCTGATCATGATACATTGCCAATACAGCATCTGTTTTTTTCCAGAGACTGCTTCCAAAAAACCCATCCGCAGGATATGGTCCCACTACCATAATGCCTTGTTTTTTTACCTCGACGATGGCCGGACGAATTATTCTTTCTTCCTCATCTCCAATGACAGAATCATCAGAAGCGTGTGGATTGAGTCCCAAGACACTGATTACCGGTCTCTCATATCCGAAATCCTGAATCAGTGTTTTATTCAGTAATTTTATTTTTTCAATTATAAGTTCCTTTGTGATGGATGAAGCAACACTTGAGATTGGAATATGATTGGTCACTAATGCCACTTTGAGTGCATCGCTCACCAATACCATGATGCTTTGACCTGCCTGATCATTGCTCGTGAAATATTCAGTATGTCCCGGAAAGGGAAACTTGGCCAGTTGCATCGCATTTTTATTGATAGGTGCAGTTACTATTGCATCAATACTACCATCCTTAATTTCGTTAAGTGCCCTATCCAAAGCAATATATGCATATTTTCCGCCATCTTCAGTAGATTTTCCTAAAGTAATATTGATATTATCTTCCCAGCAATTTACCAGATTAATTTTATTGGGCAATGCTTGTTTGGCACTATGTATGGAGTGAAAATTTATATTACTGTCTTTGACTATATTTTTATGATATGACAATACTTTATATGAGCCGTAAATGATCGGAGTAAATGATTTTAGAATGCGTGGATCCGCAAGTGCTTTTATAATCACTTCAGGTCCCACGCCGTTTACATCTCCTATGGTTATTCCTATTTTCATCATCTTATATATTTTATAATCTGCAAAAGTAATAAAAAGAGTGCAGTTAGAACACTATTCCTCTAAATTACGAACGATGAACAACGAATTGCGAATGTGGTATTCATATCTGAAGAAAAAGATGACATATTTTCTTGGAAAAACAGTAAAATTTACCTGCCCGTTCTGAGCAGGCGGGTCCGCCTGTTTATTCAATTACCTTTATTATGGTGCTTAATTTTATGCACTACCTATATACTCCTTCAAAGCTTAAAATCTCATAAATATTTTGCTTTCGTCAACATAGATTAATTGCACCTACAAACACTACTAAACTTTTTATTCCACATCATTACATTTTTATAAACTTTAATTCTACTTTTACGTAATAATACAAGTCTTATGGGTCCAACAGTTAAAAATCTATTGGCAGTGATTGCTGCATTGGTAGCAGGTGGAATAGTAGTATATGGGATTGAATACTTTATTCACCTTTTGTATACTTCACCCGGGGACATTGATCTTAGCGGCCACGATTCTCTCAAATCTTATATGCGAGGTGTCAATGAAGGTAGTCTGGCACTTATCATTTTGGCTCATGGTCTTGGTGCATTTACTTCAGGATGGGTATTAGGGAAACTCGGAGTGCAGAATAAACATTTCCTTGCCTTGATCACGGGATTAATACTGACCCTTACCGGAGTATTAAATTTAGTTGTGCTGCCGCACCCGATCTGGTTTTCCATAGCTGACACATGTATTTATTTCCCCTTGACCCTATTGGGATTAAAGTTTTCTGAGCAGATGGCAAAAACTACTTAATTGTAATCTTTCACTTCAAAACTTAATGATATTATGAACACAAAAATGATTGTTGGTGCTTTAGTCGGTGGACTGTTGGTATTTATTTGGCAGTTTTTATCATGGACCATGTTAAATATGCATGGTTCACAACAAAAATATACGCCAAATCAGGACTCTATTCTTAATTTTCTTAGTACACAATTAACGGAAGACGGAACTTATTTTCTGCCTAATGCTGCACCGGGCGCAACCCAGGAAGATCAGCAAAAATTAATGGAATCATCGGCCGGAAAACCCTGGGCTCAGATTTCCTATCACAAAACTATGAATATGGCCATGGGTATGAATATGGTCAGAGGATATTTGGTGGATGTTTTTGCTGTAATGTTACTCATCTGGTTATTATTAAAAATCCCGGAGTTATCTTTCCAGACAGCAATAATCTCAAGTATAGTAGTGGGTGTCATTGGATATCTTACTACTGAATACACTAATTCCATTTGGTTTGAAAACAATTCAGTTCCGGATCTCATTGACGCTATTGTTTCATGGGCCATTTGTGGTACATGGCTGGGATATTACCTAAAAAGGTAAGAAAACTAAATACGGGAAGGAATGCCATGCTCTATTTAAAGTATGGCATTTTTTTTAACTTATTTTTTTATCAATATATCTCATTTTTGCATTTTAACAAGTAAAGTTTTAAGCCGGGAAGCATTAAAACGACACCATTATTCCTTTAATGCATCCTTACTTAAAAGCCTATTTCGCAAAATTGGGATCCATCCAATCTATTTTGAGTACTCACATTCTTTAAGTTATCTAATGGCATAAAGACTGTGAAATAATTCACACAATTGTATCTTTTAAGACAATCATATTTGTTTGCCAGAAAAATATGAATATAAAAGTCAAATTAAGTTATACCTTACCTCATTATTCAATATTACATTCAATATATGAAATATTACAAATTAGTTATTTTTAGCGTACTAATTATTCTGGAGACCAGTCAGCTGTTCAGTCAATGCAACAGAGCAAATGATTCTTTGGTACTTGTCAGTATCTACAACAACTGTCTGGGCAATGGCTGGACAAATAAAACAAATTGGCTTGTGCCCGGAAAAGCTATATCTACATGGTATGGAGTAAAACTGAATACATCAGGCTGTGTAGAAACATTTATAATGTCAAGCAATAAAATGAATGGAGCGGTGCCCGACTCTATCGGGATGTTAAAATCTCTAAAAATACTTACCCTATCCAATAACAATCTTAGCGGTAATCTGCCTGTATCCATGGGTGGGCTGGTGGCTCTGGAAGAATTAAATCTCTCATCCAATAAACTAAACGGTCCTATTCACCCATCATTCGGGAATATGGTGAATCTAAAAAAAATGCTTCTGAATCTCAATAACTTTAGCGGCAATTTACCGTCTGCAATTGGCAATTTAAAAGAATTGGTTACACTACATCTGCATCAGAATAACTTCAACGGACCCATTCCTGCAACATTGGGAAACCTTTCTAAACTGGATGAACTTCTGATATCACAGAATCAATTGATAGGTAGTATTCCGGCACAATTGGGAAATCTGACCACCCTGCGGTCCTTGATACTTTCACAAAACAAACTGACTGGAAATATTCCTCCTGAAATAGGAAATATGACTAATTTGTCTTTTTTTTATGCAGACGAAAACCTATTTACGGGTAATATACCTAATCAAATAGGAAATTTGACCAATCTGAAAGAAATATGGCTGCATAAAAATCAGTTGACTGGAAATCTTCCATCAGAAATAACCAATCTGACCAAGCTTCAAAAGATATTATTTAATGATAACAAATTGTCAGGACCGATTCCTGCCAATATCGGCAATTTATCAGATTTGATCAGTTTGCATCTTTCCACCAATATGCTGACGGGTAGTATTCCACAATCTATAGGTAACCTTAAAAAAACCATCAGTTTATTGCTTGGAAACAACATGCTTTCAGGTCCTATCCCGATTTCATTAGGAAATATGACATCTCTTATAAACCTCGATTTGATCAACAATAAAATTTCCGGAGAAATTCCATCTTCTTTTGGAAATTTATTAAACCTCAAAAGGATATATTTACAAAATAATATGCTTGAAGGATGTTTTCCTTCCACAATGCAGAAATATTGTATTCTTTCTGAAAGTGACAACCTAAGTACCGTTGGATACAACTTCAGGCAGAATAAAGATCTTATTTTTGAAGGTGATTTTGGTAGATGGTGTGCAGGGGAAGGCAGAGCCAAAGCTGAAATCATATCCAATGCGCCACTTTGTGAAGGGTCAGATTTAATACTTAACGGATCAGGTGGATTAATTTTTAGTTGGTCCGGACCTCAAGGGTACAATTCTGTACAACAAAATCCTGTGATATCTTCTGTCAGCTCTGATCAGTTTGGGAAATACACCCTGATTGTAACCAATGAAAATAAATGTACCGACACCACTTTTGCTATTATACAATCTATTGGCATAGTTTCAGCCTCCGGAAATGGACCCGTTTGTGAAGGTGTTACCATTGAATTAAAAGCAGATGGTGGTCTTTCTTATCAATGGTCAGGGCCAAACGGATTTAGCTCCACAATGCAGAACCCTGTTTTATTAAATGCAAAACCTGAAATGGAAGGTACATACACGGTGGAAATTAAAACCAACGATTGCACCATACTTAAAAATGTAAAAATTGAATTTGTAAAAACAGCCGATATTAGCAGCAATAGTCCTGTTTGCGAAGGCGACACAATACTTTTAAATGTTTCTGGTGGCATTTCTGTAAGTTGGACAGGGCCAAATAGTTTTAGCTCAGACATAAAATCTCCCGTTATCCCGGTATCGACCCTTAAAAGTGATGGAAAATATCTAGCTGTTATTAAAAATGCAGACAATTGTACCTTTTCGCTTAATATCGATGTTGTGATTACAAAAAGAGAAATACCAGACTTTCGGGATTTTAGCGGTCTCTGTGACAATGCTCAACAGGTGGATTTACCCGGGCTGATCGACACCTATTCTGGTACTTGGCAAGGAACTGGCGTAAGCGGAATCAGTCAAAATCAGGTTTTTAGTCCAGTCGGATTAAAAGGACTTCAAAATCTGGAGTTTGTACCTGTAAGCGATGGCAGATGTGTAGGTCCATTGAAAACAGACATTTTTGTTAGTTTTCTCAACATAAGTGCAACTGAGCAAAGTCCTTCTATAGATGCCGGCGATTCTAATGGTGTCATTTTAATACAGCCAGAAGGAAATACTTCAGAATTGACTATAAAATACGACGGGCCAGTTGTTGGCACACTTAAAGATATATCTACCGCCCTAGCAGAAATTAAAAATCTTTCGTCAGGAGATTACCTGATTACTGCCACAGATATCTATGGATGTATAGATACGGTGACTGTAACTATACAATACCTGCGACCATTTTATTTTATTCCCAATGTCGTTTCCCCTGAATCTGATTCTGAAAACAGCAGATTTTACCTAAAAGGATCTAATATTTTTTCATACGACCTTTCTGTATATGACCGTTGGGGCAATCCGGTGTTTGATGAAAAAAATATGATGATAAATGATAGAAACTCTGCATGGATTCCCACCATAAATGATAAAGGAGTTTTCGTTTATGTACTAAAGTTGGAAACCATAGAAGGAATAAAAGTGGCTTATGGTTCCATTACGGTAATTTAGAAAAATATGTTTTACATTTGCTGTTGTAAATGATCAGAAATTTTATTGAATTCAGATATGTCTATTCTGACATTGTTTTGTGGTTAAGTCAAATTTTCTTTCAATGGACTATCAAATGATAAAAACGGAGCAGAAAGCGCTCGATATCAATCTTAATGACCCGATATATGGCACATTTGCTGAAATAGGTGCCGGACAGGAAGTAGCTAGAAATTTTTTTCAGGCTGGAGCTGCCGCAGGTACTATTGCTAAGACCATGTCAGCTTATGACAAAACTTATTCAGATGCAATTTATGGCGACGAACCCACCGGAAGATATGTATCAGAGTCCCGTTTATACAAAATGCTGGACCATGAGTGGGGACTTATGGAAGAAAGATTAAGCACAACAAGACCAGATGCCACTTTTTTTGTTTTTGCTGATACAGTGCAAGCCATCAATTATACCCGAACCATAAAAGGTAACGGGTGGATGGGTCTCAGATTCAGACTTGCTCCCGACGGACCTGTAAATGATATGGTTTTGCATGTTAAGATGCTGGATACTAACAACAGATTGCAGCAGGAAGCCATTGGTGTTTTGGGCGTCAATATGATATATGCTTGTTTTTACCACAATGATGATCCGGAGAAAATGGTAAGATCACTGGTAGATAATATCAAAGACAGAGTATCTATTGATCTTTTGCGGATAAACGGTGACGATTTTAATTATTTTGATAAACGACTTTTATCTCTGTATCTCGTATCACATAAATTGACTTCAGTTGCCATGTTTGATGTCAACAGAACCAGTATACATGCTTCTGAGTTTTTATATCGTGAATCACTGATGGTCATAAGAGGTAATTTCCGTCCGCCTACTATTGTAACCCTTGATGTAATAGAGTCAAGTTATGCTCAGTTCAAAGAAGAGTCGGCACTCCCTGATGATAAACTTAATCTGATGATGGAACTGACACTTGATTACTTAAAAGGAGAAAACGAAGAAATCAATGAAAATGACTTTCTGCAGCGTGGTGACATGTTGTGTGCTTTGGGGTATAAAGTGCTCTTATCTGATTGTGCCAACCATGAAATGCTTATCAACTACCTGAGCGATTATAAAATTTCTAACCTGGGACTTGTAATCGGTTCACATGAGTTAAAGAAGATTATCACTGATAAATTCACACAAAATCAGGACGGTCGACTTTTAGTTGCTTTTGGAGAATTGTTCAGTCAGAATATTAAAATTTACGTGTATCCTGCCCTGGATGACACAACGGGTGAAATCATGACAGCGGAAAACATGTTTGTTCCAGAAGGTATCAAGTTTCTTTATCAATACCTTTTGGATAGCAAACAAATCGTACCTGTACATAGATTTAATAAAGATATTCTGCACGTATATCCTCAGACTGTTCTTAAAGACATTAAAGATAATAAAGTTGGCTGGGAATCCTATGTACCTGAATCGTTGGTCTCTCTTATCAAAGAGAAAAGATTATTTGGCTTCAACGGGAACTAAATAATTTTTCAAAATAATGTCATAAAATGTAAAATATTTAAGAAAAAGTGAGATATTTACGATGTCTTGCATTATTTGCAAATATGATCTTATAAGTAAGACTTTGATTAAAAGAAAATTTATTTTCTTTTGTGCATGAGGTGATTTTTGGACGAAGATATTGGACAATAAAAGCTTTATCTAAATTTAGCACCATAAAAAAACACGATTGAGTAAAAAGGCGGATAAATGATTTAAAACATTTTTTTGAAATTGATGCTTATTACAATATTTTTATAAATATTTTCATTCGAAGTTCGTCATCCGGCGTTCGTAACTTAGATGAGTGGTCAGTGTGTATTCTAAAATCATAATTTGTATGTGTAAAATTAATCCATCAAAATAAAAGAAAAGTCGTTTATTCATATTTTAATCATCAATTCAATAAAACCAATATGAAAAATAAAAATTTAATCTCTGAAGCCATTGCCAATGGATATAACTTTAATATCGGTAATTATATATCTCGTGGAATGGATATTTTCAAAAAGAATCCAGGAGGCTATATTGGTTATACTTTATTGTTTATTGTTATTTCTATGACCATTTCATTTATTCCTATTCTTGGCACTTTAATAGGAATAGCCATAAATCCTGCGTTGATGGTAGGAATACCCATAGCGGCTCACAAACAAGAAAAATCGTCAGACATGGAGTTTGGAAATTTTTTTAAAGGTTTTGACCACTTTGCTCAATTACTTGTAGCAAATATTTTGGTTACAATTATTTATTTAATTATATCACTTCCACTAATCTTTATGCTTGGTTTCACTTTTTTTGCATCTATGGCTACAGGTGACCCAAGTGCAATAATGGAGTCAACAGGAGAATTAGCTAGTTTTGGGATTTGGATACTTCTTTTTATCTTACTTTTTACTTATGTGAGTATTTCAATGAGATGGACCAATTATCTGATAGTTTTCCATCAATACGATGCTGTATCAGCCATTAAAACCAGTTGGGCACTGACCAATAAGAAATGGATCTTTCATCTGGGTTTCGCATTATTGGCAGGCCTGATGTTGTTCGCGGGAGTTATTGCATTATTCGTGGGTATCATATTTGTTATTCCTATAATTTTTGCTGCTGATTATGCCGGATATGCTGATGTCACCGGTTTAAATCGCAATGATGATGTTATAGATGAAATTGGGATTGAAACTGATTTAGTCTAACAAATTGTTATTGCTTTACATATCATTTCTTAAATAGAGAATTAGATTATATTTTTACATAAATGTAGTTTTTTTCAGTTAAATAGCAGTTTTTTCAATTTAATATTGCGAAAAGGACATTTTGGAATGATTTTTTCTATCAATAGGTTATAATATCATTTTTAATGTACCTCAAGACAATCATACAGGGAAGACTGGAGTTCGGGACGCAAAAGAGTTATGAGAAGGTAACTAAAATGTTTCTTCAGCGTATAGAGACATATTACAAGTCAGATGTGTTTTTTAAATATGAAGATATATTCAAAGACGATGAATTGTCTCTTGAAATACCAAGATATGTAGGCCAGGTAACGGACAAAGCTTTCAGAACCACTACAGGACTTCTGGGCTATTGCGCACAGTTTGCCATCGCTGGATCTATCAGAGCCTGGCTGATTAATGAAGGAGAAATCGTACATTTCGAAACCTTAGAACCGGATAGTGATAAAGGAGCTGTACAATCTTTTGTACGTGGTCGAAAGCTTGTTAAAGTCAGGGGGAAGGAAAATGAAGCCATCGAAGCGTTGAGCAATGCCATTGAAAAATATGACCGGCATGCCCAGGCATATGAAAGAAGGGCCAAGGTAAACTTCATGATGAAAAATTATCATGACGCACTAAGAGATTACAATAAATGTATTGGCATTGATCCGACCATACCTACTGCATATTATGGTAAAGCCAAAATTCATATCTTACGTGAAGAATGGAATGAAGCCATAGTAAATCTGGATGAATCTATTAAAAAATCAATTGCCCTTCAAACTTTATATTGGAAATCCAGAAAACTTAAAGCTGAATGCCATATTCAACTTAAAGAATGGCAAAAGGCAGCATTTGATCTGAAACTATTCACCAATAGAGCTTTTAAAGCAGATAATCCCAATAAGTTCTGGCTTAGGTGGGCATTTTTTAATTATGGGGTAGTATTAATGGAATTGGAAGAATTTACCGAAGCTATGAAATCTTTTGACAAAGCCCTTAATATTCCAGAAGTTGCAGATGGTCTTAATGAAGCGGATATTCTTACCTATCGAGGATTGGCAAAACAGAAAGCCGGTAAAAACGGATATGTAAAAGATATAAAGGATGCTGCATCCAAAGGTGGTAAAAAAGCAAAAAACCTACTCAAGTCACTGCAATAAATTGAAGGGACCGACATTCATCTTTTTTAAAAATTTGTGGCTTTTTAATCAATAATATTTAAAAATAAATTATTTTGATTTGTGAAAGCAATTTAGAATATTTATTCGCTATTTTCAATCAACCCATACAAGTTTTTAAAATGTCTTCCCTGCTTCTCTATATTCAGAATTAAATTTTGAGCTATAGATTTTTTTAACTTCCATTGAAAACCAAACCTTTAAATAAATCAATGGCAATTGTCCACAAATAAGGAAAAATTATTTTACTTTGGGCGTTAAAATAATCAAAATCAAAATGAACGCAACAGCAGCAGCAACTAACACTAGTCATCCTAAAGGACTTTGGGTTTTATTTGGTACGGAAATGTGGGAAAGGTTTAACTTCTATGGTATGAGGACCTTACTTACATTGTTCATCGTCCATGCCTTAATGATGAGTGAAGAGCAGTCTTCCATTATTTATGGAGGATTTTTAGGTTTATGTTACCTTACTCCTATGTTGGGTGGTTTTATTTCTGATAGATTTTTAGGAAATAGAAATTGTATCATGCTTGGTGGTTTATTGATGGCAGCAGGTCAGTTTCTGTTATTTACCAGTGCCAGTACCTTTGACACAAACCTTGACCTCGCAAAAACAATTTTATATGTAGCACTTGGAGTTTTGATCTTCGGAAACGGGTTCTTTAAACCCAATATTTCCAGTATGGTAACCAATCTATATCCGAAAGAAGAAAAAAATAAACTGGATACAGCTTTTACCATTTTTTATATGGGTATCAATGTTGGTGCCTTCCTGGGTCAGGCTATTTGCCCTTACTTAGGTGACGTGGTAGCTGTTGATGGCACAAGAGATGTATTTGCTTTCAAATGGGGATTTCTGGCAGCCGGAGTAGCCATGCTGGTGGGTACACTTACTTTTTATTTACTTAAAGACAAGTATGTAGTCACACCTGAGGGCAGACCTTTAGGAGGTCTTCCAAAACACAATATTGCCTCAGATTATGAAGAGGGTGAGTCACAAAAAGCCATCTTCTCCAATCAATCTTTAATGCTGGCTGTATTGGCTTTTATCGGGTTGGCTTTTTTATTTTATTATGTCGTTGGCCAAAATGTAGTCTATTCAGCCATTTATGCCAGCGGTCTGACTTTGGCCGGATTAATACTTACAGACACTTCACTTTCTAAAATAGAGATGGATAGAATTCTGGTCATTTATGTGGTATCGTTTTTTGTCATATTCTTTTGGGCTGCATTTGAACAAGCCGGTTCATCTCTGACATTTATAGCCAATAATCAGACGGACAGAAATTTTCTGGGATGGAATATGCCTCCATCCATGGTTCAGATATTCAATGGTATTTTTGTTGTGATGTTGGCTATACCTTTCAGTATCTTATGGGATAAACTCCGAGCGGCTGGCAAAGAACCTATCTCTCCTGTTAAACAAGCTATAGGATTGGCGACCATTGCACTGGCTTACTTCATCATTGCCAATAATGTAAAAGATTTAGGCAATGCAGGTTTATTAGGCATTAAATGGTTAATTTTATTGTATCTGTTACAGACTATCGGAGAACTTTGTCTATCCCCTATCGGTCTTTCTTTGGTGGGAAAACTGGCTCCTAAAAGATTTACTTCTTTGCTTTATGGTGTATTCTTTCTGTCCAATGCATCAGGATACGCCTTGGCAGGTACATTGGGGTCAATCTTACCTGCTACAGGAGATAAATTTAAGACCGCCAGTGATATGGGCATCGATCTTCAGGCTGTGCTAGATAAAACCATTACACCGACTCCGGATCAATTAACAATGCTTGCTGACAAAAATATCATGGATCACTATCCGGTTTTTGCTGGTTTCCAGATTACCAATCTATATGAATTTTTTATGGTATTTGTGATACTTTGCGGTATAGCTTCCGTATTGTTATTTGCACTTACACCAAAATTGAAGAAAATGATGCACGGCGTCAATTAATCATAATAATCAATATCAGATAAATTATGAAAGGACAAGACTTTATGAAGGTACTTGTCCTTTTTTCTTTAAAAATAAATGTCAGCATATAATTATGAATACAGCAGCCATATCAACCCTGGATCAGATACAAAATTTTGAAGGTAAATATCCAAAACAGATCTGGCCCTTGTTTTTTTCTGAAATGTGGGAGCGCTTTTGTTTCTATGGCATGAGGGGTATGCTGATCTATTTTATGGTCACAGAACTCATGCTCAATGATTCAGTAGCAAACCTTCAGTACGGCGCTACACAGGCTTTTGTGTATGCTTTTACCTTCATAGGCGGACTATTTGCTGATAAGATTTTAGGTTACCGAAAGTCACTTTTCTGGGGCGGTATACTTATGATTGCAGGAAGTTTGATTTTGGCCATTGACCCCAAGAGTTTTTTCTTTTTTGGCATCAGTTTTACCATTATTGGCACCGGTTTTTTCAAACCCAATATTTCTACTATGGTCGGTCAGCTATACAAAGAAGGTGACCCGAGACGTGATGCAGGATTTTCATTGTTTTATGCGGGGATAAATATTGGAGCTTTGTTGGGAGGATATTTATGTATTGCCGTAGGCAAAGGAGAGATGTTGAGTGGTTTAATTCCTGAACATCTTAGATGGAATGTAGCTTTTGGTTTTGCCGCTGTGGTGATGGTCATTAGTTTGCTTACTTTTGTTCGTACAAAAAATACTATTGGAGAAATCGGACTCTCACCGTTAAGAGAACTCGCTGACAATAAACGCAGGATGCTGGAGTGGGCAACGTATATCGGTTCGCTGCTACTGCTGCCTATCATCATGATCATGGTTTCCAAAACCGAGTATACCGATTATTTTATGTACACAATCGGACCCCTGACACTTATTTATATTGGATATGAAATGATGTCTATGAGTGTAGCCGACAGAAAAAAAATGATGGCAGGATTGGTTTTTATCATCTTCAGTATCATATTTTGGGCATTTTTTGAGCAGAGTGGTGGTTCACTGAGTCTTTTTGCGGCCAATAATCTTGACAATAAAGTACTGGGTGTAACCTTGGATCCAAATGGTGTCAATAATTCTGCCAATTCACTTTTTGTCATCATGTTTGCTGCAGGGTTGGGGCTGGTATGGGTCTGGTTGGCCAACAGAAAGATGGAACCCAATACACTCATTAAATTTGGATTGGCTTTTATATTTCTGGCCGTAGGCTTTTATATATTTTACAGTACCAGGCTTTTTGCTGATTCCAATGGGGTCACCTCATTAAATTTATTTACTTTTGGTTGGCTGGTGATCACTTTT
>Ga0138256_10003267_pt1 | contig 17269 bp, 23 predicted proteins | sample KNB2016incub_MG_FD_105486 | JGI IMG/M metagenome (GOLD analysis project Ga0138256, IMG submission 105486) | Active sludge microbial communities from wastewater in Klosterneuburg, Austria - KNB2014incub_MG | ecosystem: Engineered > WWTP > Activated sludge > Unclassified | place: Austria... | reverse complement strand
GACTACAGCTACAAGGAGGCGACGCTCAACCCGACCAACCCGCGCGATCGCGCCGTGGAATGGGAGGCGGACATCGTGAACGCCTTCCGCGCCGACCCGAACAGGACGGAGGCCATGGGCGAGCGCATGGCCGCCTCGGGACCACAGCTCTACCTCGCGCGCCCCATCCAGATCAAGGACCCGGCCTGCCTCGCCTGCCACACGACGGCCGAGATGGCGCCCGCCTCCATGGTGAAGCTCTACGGGCCCTCGAACGGCTTCGGCTGGAAGCACATGGAGATCATCGGCGCGCAGATCGTGTCGGTGCCCATGGCCCTCGCGCAGCGCAACGCGCAGGAGGCTTTCCGCGCCTTCCTCTTCTCGCTCACGGCGATCTTCCTGGTGGCCTTCGTCGTGCTGAACGTGATGCTCTCGTTCATGATCATCCGGCCCATCTCGCGCATGGCCGAGGCGGCGGACAAGGTCTCCACCGGCGACTTCGAGGTGCCGGAGTTCACCGGCAAGGGCGGCGACGAGATCGCGGCCCTGGGCGTCTCCTTCAACCGGATGCGCCGGAGCCTGCAGAAGGCCCTCAAGCTCATCGAGCGCTAGCGAGAGACGGCGCGGCGGCCATGGCAGCCTCCCACCCCGAGCGCATCGGCAAGTACGCGATCCGGCGCGCGCTGGGGCGGGGCGCCATGGGTACCGTCTACGAGGGCTGGGACGAGATCATCGAGCGCCGCGTCGCGATCAAGACCATCCTGCGCGAGTATCTCGAGAACGCCGAGGCCCAGGACGCCATCGCCCGGTTCAAGCGCGAGGCCCAGGCCGGCGGGCGCCTGAACCACCCGGCCATCGTCGGCGTGCACGAGTACGGCGAGGACGGCGGCGGCGCCTACATCGTGATGGAGTACGTGGAGGGCAAGGAGCTCCGGCAGTACTTCCGCATGGCCAACCGCTTCGACCTGATCGACGTGTTCGAGCTCATGAAGCAGCTGCTCCTCGCCCTCGACTACTCGCATCGCCAGGGCGTCGTGCACCGCGACATCAAGCCCGCGAACCTCATGATCCTGCCGGGCATGAAGCTCAAGATCATGGACTTCGGCATCGCGCGCATCGAGAGCTCGAGCCTCACGCAGGTGGGCACCGTGGTCGGCACGCCCACGCACATGGCGCCCGAGCAGCTCGCCGGCCTTCCCGCGGACGGCCGGGCGGACGTGTGGTCCGCGGGGGTCATCCTCTACGAGCTGCTCACCGGCGTCTCGCCCTTCATGGGGGACACCCCCGTTGTCGTGATGAACAAGGTGCTGCAGGCCGAGCCCGATCCGCCCTCGCGCCTGGTGCCCTCCCTGCCGGAGGCCTTCGATGGCGTGGTGGCGCGCGCCCTCGGCAAGAAGGCCGACGATCGCTTCCAGTCCGCGCGCGAGTTCCACGCCGCGCTGCTGGCGGCCTTCCAGGGCCGTGCGGTCCGGGCGCGGCGGAGCGACGGCGATCCGGAACGCACGCTCGACCCGCAGGCGGCCGCGAAGGTCGAGGCGTCGCGCGCGGCGTCCGGGCCCGCCAGCGCGTCCTACACCCTGCCGCCGGACAGGCTCTCGGAAGTCGAGCGATCGCTCTCGCGCTCCATCGGCCCGCTCGCGAAAGTGCTCATCCGGCAGGCGCAGGCGCACTCGTCGAACGCGAGCGAATTCTTCGACCACATCGCCGGCCACATCGAGGACGAAGCCGAGCGCAAGGCCTTCCTCGACAAGCTCGCGAACCTTCGCCGCGCGGAGGCCACGGCGCCGCCTTCGCCCGCCCCCGTTCCCCCGGCCGCCTCGGCAACCGCCAGCCCGGCGCCGGCCCCGCGCGCCGAACTCACGCCGGAAATGCTCTCGACGGCGGAGAAGCGCCTCGCCAGCTACGTCGGGCCTCTCGCCCGCGTCCTCATCCGGGAGGCCGCGGGCAAGAGCGGCAACCTGCGCGAGCTGTACGCGCAGCTCGCCCTGCACATCGACGACGAGGCCGAACGCAAGGCCTTCCTCGGCTCCCTGGGCCGCTGAACGAATTCGGGGACGCAACCCGATTCTCAGTAGAATCGCCGCTTCGACTTCCCCGGCGCCCGCGCCAAGACGCAGCGCCCGCCCGTGTCCAACGCCGCCCCTCCCTGGCTTCGTTTCGCCCCCGCGCTGTTCGTGATCCTGTGGAGCTCCGGCTTCATCAGCATCCGGCTGGGCGTGCCGCACGCGGAGCCCTTTTCGTACCTCGCGTGGCGCTACGCGCTCGCCTCGCTGCTGCTGTTCATCGTCTTTCTCGTCGTGCGCGCACCGTGGCCGTCCAGCCCCCGCCTCGCGATGCACTCGGCCGTCGCGGGGCTCCTCGTGCATGGCGCCTACCTGTCGGGCTGCTTCTGCGCCGTGCGCCTGGGGATGCCCACGGCGATGGTCGCGCTGATCGCCGGCCTGCAGCCGGTGCTCACGGCCATGACCTCCGGCCCGCTGCTGGGCGAGCGGCTATCGCGCGTGCAGTGGGCGGGCATCGCGCTCGGGTTCCTCGGCGTGACGCTCGTTGTTTCCTCCAAGTGGACGGGACCGGGCGCGCTCACCGGCGCCGCCGTCGCCTGGGGCGTGGTGGCCCTCCTGGGCATCACCTTCGGCACGCTCTACCAGAAGCGCTTCTGCGGCAACGTGCCTCTGCTCGCGAGCGGCGTGATCCAGTACGTCACCTCGGGCATCCCCACCGTACTCCTCGCCTACTGGCTCGAGAGCTTCACGATCGACTGGACGCCGCAGTTCGTCTTCGCGCTCGGCTGGCACGTGGTGGTGCTCTCCGTCGGCGCCATCGGGCTGCTCTTCACGCTGATCCGCCACGGCGAGGCCTCGCGCGTCGCGAGCCTGTTCTTCCTCACCCCGCCCACCACGGCCGTGATGGCCTTCCTCTTCTTCGACGAGCGCCTCGCCCCGGTGGCGCTCGCCGGCCTCGCCGCCTCCGCGATCGGCGTCGCCCTCGTGACCGGCGGCATCAGAATGGGCCGCACATGACCACCATCGTCGTCGTCCGCAAGGGCGATCGGGCCGCCATCGCGGCCGATTCGCTCACCACCTTCGGCACCACTCGCCTCGCGCCGTACTACGACCGCAGCCCCCACAAGATCGCCGCGTACCGCGATTCCTTCATCGGCGTGGCCGGCAGCGCCGCGCACCAGCTGGTGCTCGAGAACATCCTCGCGCGCAATGCCGACCTCGACTTCCACGGCAAGGACGCGATCTACGAGACCTTCCGCAAGCTCCACCCCATCCTGAAGGACGAGGCGTTCCTCAACCCGAAGGAGGAGGACGACGATCCCTACGAGTCCTCGCAGATGACGCTCATGATCGCGAACCCCGCGGGCATCTTCGCCGTCTATTCGATGCGCGAGGTGTTCGAGTTCGACCGCTTCTGGGCCATCGGCTCGGGGCGCGACTTCGCGCTGGGTTCGATGTTCGCCACCTACGCGAAGGCGAAGAGCGTCGAGGCGGTGGCGAAGCTCGCCATCGAGGCGGGCGCCGAGTTCGACACCGGCACTTCGCTGCCGATGGACCTGCGCACGGTGACGCTCGCCGCCTGATCGCTAGGCGCTGATCAGCTTCAGGTCGAACGCCCGCTCGGCCAGCCACACCAGCGACACCAGCAGGGTGAGGACCGATCCGCCCACGAAGATGCCCCGGCGGTACAGCGGCGTGCTCCGGAGCAGGAAGGCCACCGGCAGGAAGCTCGCCACGATGGCGAGCTGGCCGAGCTCGACGCCGACGTTGAACCCCAGCAGCGAGAGCACCAGCGCGTCCGCGGGCAGTCCGAGCTCGGCCAGGACGCTGGCGAATCCGAATCCGTGGATGAGGCCGAACCCGAACGCGACGAGCCAGCGTCGCCGCTCCACCACCGGCCACAGGTTGTTGGCGGCCGCCAGCACCACCGAGGCGGCGATGGCGGATTCCACCAGGCGCGAGGGCAGCTCGATGACCTGCATCGCCGCGAGCGACAGCGTGATCGAGTGCGCGACGGTGAAGGCGGTCACCACCCACAGCACCTCCACCAGCGCGGCCCGGAACGACCTCACGCCCGTCCAGCGCCGCGCCTCGTGCACCAGCACGGCGGGCAGCAGCAGCGAGAGCAGGAAGAGGATGTGGTCGAAGCCGATCCAGATGTGCCAGACGCCTTCGACCAGGTACTGGCCGAACTGCGCCAGGCGCGACGTCTCGCCGGCCTTCAGGTTGAGCGCCCCGCTCGTCGGCCCCAGCACCGACGCATGCGGGACGCCGTCGAGCTCCAGCCGCACGAGCCCGCGGTGCAGCTGGTCGATGTCGAAGAGCAGGCGGTAGTCCAGCGCGAGGTCCTGCGTGCGCGAAGGGCAATTGCCCGTGAGGCGCAGCACGGCATAGGCCCCGTCGGTGTGCTCGTCCACCAGGTGCTCCGCCACTTGGAGGCTGCAGTCCCCGCCGCGCGCCAGCTTGAGCCTCCCCAGCGCCCACGTCGCGATGTCGGCGTGGCGTGCCTTGACTTCGCCCCAGGTGATGTCGCCGTCGCCGTTGGCATCCAGGCCGACGGCGAAATCGATGTCGCGCAGGGCGATGTCCCACTGGCCGGCCACCTCCTGGCCCTTCACCTGCAGGACGAGATAGCTGTCGCTCGCCTTGTGCGCCAGCGCCGGCGCGGCAGCCCAAGCGACGAGGCAAGCGAACAGGCCCAGGAAAATCCGCGGCGCCTTCAAGGCCTCGCCTCCGGCTTGCCGGGCGGCGGCGCCGACGCCACCGAACCCGCCTGAGCCGACATCGCGCCCAGCTGCCGCAGGCGCGCATCCTCGAACCCGCTCGCCTTCAGCCAGTCGCGCACCGGCTGCGCGGCGCCGGCATCCTTCGCCGCGACGGCCGCTTCCAGCAGCACCCGGGCGTCGCGCGGCTCGCGTTGCTCCCGGTAGTTGATGGCCGCCACGGCAAGCGCGGCGGGCGCGTTTCCGGCCAGGTGCAACTGGAAGCGGGCCTCTTCGGCCCGGTGGGTCGTGTCGCCACGCGCCTTCGCCGCGGCGAACCGGTCCGCCAGCGCCTGCACTTGCGCCTTGGCGGCAGGCAGCTTGAGCGCGGTCCCGGCGATCGCGAGGCGCAGCAGCAGGCCATCGGACGCCTCCCAGCCGGCCAGTGCCTTCACGACCTCCGCGGGGCGTTGCTGGTCCAGCAGGAAGTCGGACCAGGCCGCGAGCAGGTAGCCATCCTCGATGCCCAGCGCCAGCGCGGCCCGGTAATGCCGTTCCGCCGCTTCCGGCTGCCCGCGCCAGGCCGCCACCTCGCCCAGGCGGGTGAGAAGCCACAGGCGGTTGTCTGCTTCCCGGGTCCCATCGAGGGCGCGCTGCAAGGCGGCGTAGCCCGCTTCCATCCGCCCGCTGTAGGCGAGGAGCAAACCGGTGCACCCCCCATGAAGCGTCGGACGGTCCAGCGCCAGGAGGGCATCGCATTCGGTCCGTGCCGCGGTGTAATCGGCCCGGACGAGATGGATGGCGCCGCGCCAGGCATGGGCGGCGGCGAACTGCGGGTCGGCCTCCAGCGCCCCGGCGAAATCCGCCAGCGCCCCCTCGAAGTCATGCCGGTACTGGCGCAGCTTGCCGCGAATCGCCAGCACGGCCGCGGCCCGGCTCCCGGCAAAGGGCGACATGACGGCGTCGGCATATCCGATGTAACGCGGGTCGCCGCGAGCCATGGCCAGTTCGAAATAGCGCCCGGCGAGCTCGGTGGCGGGCAGGGGATCGTCGCCGGCCGCCCGGGCGACGGCAGCCCGAAGTCCGGCCAATTCGCGGGCCGTGGGGTCACCGGGCCGCATCGGCAGTCGCTGCAGCACCTCGGCCGGATCCGTCGGAAGCCGCGGGGCGGCCCGCGCGGCGAGGGGTGCCAGGGCGGCCCCCGTTCCGGCCAAAAACCCCAGGACCAGTACCAAAACCGCAACAACCTTAGAAAACAGAGGGTTAAACCGGTGACTTTTGCTCATTCTTCCCATAGACTGCGTCGCGCGTTCGAAAAATCCAGTCATCCGTTACCAACCAGAACCCCGGAGTCTATACATGAACAAGCTCGTTTCGATGTTGATCGCCGCCTCCTTCGCCACCGCTTCGGTGGGTGCCTTCGCTGCGGCCCATGGCGGCGCGATGAGCGATGCCGACAAGGCCAAGAAGATGGAAGCCTGCAAGAAGATGGACGCCAAGGCCGACGACAAGATGAAGGCCGAGTGCAAGAAGATGATGGAAGACGCGAAGAAGATGGACACCAAGAAATAATCGCGCTTCGCGTGCCGGCTCGTTCCGGCACGACGCTTCAGGAAAAATCGGGCCTCGTGCCCGATTTTTTTTGCCGGCCTCCGGCCGAGGCTAGAATGGCACGGTCGCGGTCCCGAGTGACCGCCCCCTCTTGCGGGCGCGCGCCCGGGATCGCCGCTTGGAACCTTCCCCCGCATCCGGCGGTTCCGCCGCCCTCCGCCTCGACAAATGGCTCTGGGCCGCGCGCTTCTTCAAGACGCGCGGCCTCGCCGCCGAGGCCATCTGCGCCGGTCGCGTGAGCGTGAACGGCGAGCGGGCCAAGGCCGCCAAGAACGTGAAGGCCGGCGACATCCTCGAGATCCGGCGCCCGCCCTTCGAACAGGCGGTGAGGGTACTCGGCATTTCGGACAAGCGCGGGAACGCAACGGCCGCCCAGTCGCTCTATGAGGAAACACCGGAAAGCCGCGCGAAACGCGAAGCGGTGTCCGCCGAACTGAAGGCGATGCCCCCACCCGTCTTCAAGGGCCGCCCGACCAAGCGCGACCGCCGCGCCCTCGAGAAATTCCAGCGCCACCAGGAGGACTGACATGACCGCGAAATGGATTGCCGCCGCCGCCCTCGCCCTCGCCATCCCGGCCCACGCCCACCACGGCTGGAGCGAATACGACCAGAACCAGCCCCTCACCCTGACCGGCAGGATCGTCGAGACGGGCTACGAGCATCCGCACGGCCACGTGAAGCTCGAGACGCCCGGCAAGACATGGCTCGTGGTGCTGGCACCGCCCTCGCGCATGCAGAATCGCGGCCTCGCACCCGAGGCGATCGCCAAGGGCCGGACCGTGACCGTGGTCGCCTATGCGAACAAGGGCAAGCCGGAAGAAGCGCGCGCCGAACGCATCACCGCCGGCGGCAAGACGGTCGAGCTGCGCTAGGCCGTGACACCCGCCAACCCGGTCGAGGCCCTGCCCTTCGCGCGAGCGATGCGCGAGTCGCTGTGGATGTACCCGATCGTGGAGGTGATCCACATCGTCGGCTTCGTGATCCTGGTGGGCTCGGTGCTGATGTTCGACCTGCGCATCCTCGGGCTCAACAAGCAGATCTCCGTGCGCGCCCTCGCCCGCCACCTGCTGCCGTGGAGCTGGGCCGCGCTCATCCTCATCGTGCCCACCGGCTTCCTCATGTTCACGGCCCACGCGAACGATTTCCTGGGCAACCGGGCCTTCCAGCTCAAGATGGCCCTGCTCATGACGGCCGGCATCAACGCGATCGCGTTCCACACGGGGCCCTACCAATCGGTGATGGCCTGGGACATCGGCGTGCCCGCGCCGCTCGTCGCGAAGGCCTCGGTCGTCGCGTCGGTCATCCTGTGGCTGGGCGTCATCACGTGCGGGCGGTTCCTCGCCTACACGTGAACGGAACGCGACGCTTCCTCGTGAAGCTGTCCGCCGCGCTCCTGGTGGGCGTGCCGCTCACGCTCCTGCCGGCCTTCTTCCTCGCATGGGGTCTTTTCGCCGGCATCGAGGGCCTTTTCGCGCCGCCGCAGGTGCGCGCGGTGGAGGCCGGGGCCCTGACGCTGATGTGGAGCCTGGCCGGCATCCTGGGCATCCTCGGTTTCTGGGCGTGGATCTTCCTCGCCCGCCAGGCCCGGCAGAAGGTGCGCAACCTCATCGCCGTGACGCTCGCGGCGGGACTCGCCTCGCTGCTGTCCGCAGGCCTGCACGCCCAAGGCACGGAGGGCATCCTTTTTCTCGCGGGCGGGCTCGTCGCCATCGGCGTGCCGGTGCTGCTCCTGCTGAAGCCTCGCCTTTCCTGGAATCCCGACCGACCGGACCCCGCATGAAGAACTCTCTCGCCGCCCTGCTGCTCTGCTTCGCGCCCCTCGCGCTCTCCACCAGCCCGATGGCCGTGCGCGTGCTCGACTGGATGCTCCCCGTGCCCGCGAACTGGACGCCGCAAGAGCCCTCGAGCGACATGCGCCTCGCCCAGTTCACCATCCGCAGCGAAGGTGGCGCGGCCTCCGCCGCCGTCTTCTACTTTGGCCAGGGCAGCGGCGGATCGGTGGAGGAGAACACGAAGCGCTGGGCCTCGCAGTTCCTGGACGAGGCCGGCAAGCCCGCGACGCCGAAAGTGGAAAAAGGCACCGCGAGCGGCATGCCCGTCACCTGGGTCGCGCTCGACGGCCGCTACGCGCGCGGCGTCGGCACCGGGCCGCAGGGCGAATCGAAAGCGAAGCAGTCCCTTCGCGTCGCGGTGATCGAGACCGATCGCGGCAACCTCTTCTTCCAGCTCTGGGGCGACGAGGCGGCCATCGCGAAGCAGGTCCCCCTGATGAAGATGATCGTCGGCCAGCTGAAGCGCGGCCCCTGACCATGGCGAGCCCCCTCCTTCGCATCGCCCCCCTCGGTGCGCCGCCGTGGGAGACGCCGAACCCGTTTCTCTTCTGCGTCCACCACCTCGACTTCTATCCGAAGGGCGACGGCCGCTTCGGCCCCGCCGCCTCGCTCGCCGGCCGAACCATCGGCCAGGATTTCGCGGGCAAGGACGGATGGAGCCTGTACCACGGGGCGACGGTGCCCGGCTTTCCTCAGCATCCGCACCGCGGCTTCGAGACGGTGACGGTGGTGCGCCGCGGCCTCGTCGACCATTCCGATTCACTCGGCGCGCAGGCGCGCTACGGGGAAGGCGACGTGCAGTGGCTCACGGCGGGCGCCGGCATCCAGCACGCGGAGATGTTTCCGCTGGTGCACGAGGACCGCGAGAACACGCTCGAGCTCTTCCAGATCTGGCTCAACCTGCCGGCCGCGGACAAGATGGCACCCCCGTATTTCGCGATGTTCTGGGCCGACACGGTGCCGCGCGCGTATCCCGTGGCCGGCGTCGAGGTCACCGTCGTCGCCGGCGCGCTGGGCGACGTGCGCCCTCCCGCACCGCCGCCGCATTCGTACGCCTCGCGGCCGGAAAGCGACGTCGCCATCTGGACGATCCGGATGGAGGCCGGCGCCAGGTGGACGATGCCGCCGGCCGCGCGCGGCTCGAACCGGTTCCTCTACTTCTTTGCGGGAGAGAACCTCCGGATCGCGGGCGAGGCCCTGGCCCGGCCGAGACTCGTGGTCGCGGATCCCGAAGTACCCCTGCCCCTGGAAGCGACCGATGCGCCCGTCGAGTTGCTCGTGCTCCAGGGCAAGCCCATCGCGGAGCCCGTGGCGCAGTACGGCCCCTTCGTGATGAACACGCGCGCCGAGTTGCAGCAGGCTTTCGCGGACTACGAGCGCACGAGGTTCGGCGGGTGGTGCTGGGGAAGACCCGACCCCGTGAACGGAACGCAGGGCCGGTTCGCGCGCCGGCCCGACGGCACCGTGGAAAGGCCGGGCCCATGAACACGCCTGCCCCGCGGGGGGAGCCCCCGGCTGCTCACGCCAGGCATCCCCGCGACGGTAAATGAAACGGCGTCGCCTAGAATGGGAAGATGCCGCTCCCGATACTCCAGTCCGGCCCGCCGCAAGCGCTTCCCGGCCGGTACTTCGCCTTCTACCGCGACACGGCTCTCGCGCCCGGCGTTCGCGACCTCTACCAGGTCGGCATCAACTTCCGCGAGCCCTCGCTCTGCGACGCCACGTACAAGTTCGGCGGGTTCGCCGCGCTGCACCGCTACCTGATCGTTTCCGCCGGCGCCACCTGCCTCGATCGCCTCTCGCCCGACATGGAATGGGGCCAGTGCGTCTGGCTGCCCGGGCGCATCTTCAAGGTGATCGGCGTTCACCGCGATGGGCGGCACTCGCAGACCAGCCTTCTCGAAGTGCCGGAAAGCCAGCGCGATTCCCACCCCACCGCGGAGCGGTTGGCGATGGAAGCGCACTTTGCCGAGCAGGCGGCGGGGCAGTTCGAGGCGGCGCTTCGGGCGCCCGTGCTGCCGGAACACGCGGACCGGCTCTGGCTGGACCGGCTGCGGTATCCCCTGGGCGTGAACGACGAAGGGCGGTTCTTCGAATCCTGGGGCCCCGTTGCGCCGGCCATCGAACCATGATCGGCCTGCTCCTTTGCGGCGTGCTAGCCACCACGAGCCCGGACATCGCGTCCCTGTGGGACTTCTCCGATCCCGCCGGGAGCGAGCGGCGTTTCCGCCAGGCGCTCTCCACCTCGACGGGCGACGACGCGCTCGTCCTCCAGACGCAGATCGCGCGCACCTGGGGCATCCGCAAGGATTTCGACAAGGCGCGTACCCTCCTCGCGCAGATCGAGGCCGAAGCGAAAGTCGCGGGCCCCGCGGCGAAGGCCCGGTGGGAGCTCGAGATGGGCCGGACCTTCGCCTCCGCCAGTCACCCGCCCGCCTCGCAAACGCCACAGGCGAAGTCGCGCGCGCGCGGGCACTTCGAAGCCTCGCTCGCCTTGGCCCGCCAGGGAAAGCTCGACGGCCTGGCCATCGACGCCATCCACATGATGGCCTTCCTCGACACCGCTCCCGCGGACCAGGAGAGGTGGGCGCGCGACGCACTCGCCCTGGTCCTGGCTTCGGACCAGCCGGCCGCGAAAGCCTGGGAAGGCTCGGTGCGAAACAACCTCGGCTACGCGCTCCACCAGCAGGGCCGCCTCGGCGAAGCGCTCGCCGAATTCGAGAAGGTGGTCGCGATCCGCGAGCGGGGAACGAACGCGGTCGCCACGCGGACCGCCCGCTGGATGGTGGCGTGGACGCTGCGCGCGATGGGTCGCACGAACGAGGCGATCGCCATCCAGCTGCGGCTGGAGAGGGAAGGCGACGCCGACGGCAAGCCCGATCCGTACGTCTTCGAGGAACTCGCGCTTCTTTACCGCTCGACCGGCGACGAGACGAAGGCCGCGCACTATGCGAACCGCAAGGCGGGCTCGCGGTAGCGGCGGGGCCGAGGTAGGCGGGCGCGCCGAAATTCCGTAGCATTTTCCCTGCCCATGAACGTCGACCGCCACCGCCGCATGCGAACCCTCGTCTTCGGGTTCCTCGCCACCGCCCTCGGGGTCGCCACGGCCGCCGGCACCGTCCTGCTCGCGCTGCGGCTCCGGGAGACCGGCGGCGACCTGCTCGCCCATCCGCGATTCGTCCTCACCGCCTGGATCTTCCCGGCCTACGCCGTGACGCTCCTCGCCATCGGCTGGTCGCTGCTGCGCCACGGCCGCCTCGCGCGCGGGCACCTCGTCGTGGTGGGGGGCGTGATCGTCGCCACCGCCCTCGCGGTCCTGCTCGCGGGCGATGTCTTCCGCGCCGCGATCCACCTCGCCCTGGGCGGCGTCGTGGTCTGGCAGCTGCGCGGCTTCCTGCCCCGGCGCGAGTAGCCCGCTAGAATCCCGGACATGCCCGCCCTCGCCATCCGCCCCCTGACGCCCGAACGCTGGCCGGACCTCGAGGCCGTGTTCATGGCGCGGGGCTGCTCGGTCGCGCGCGGCTGCTGGTGCATGTTCTACCGCGAGACGGGCTCGTTCATCCTGCCCGGCGGCAAGCAGCCCGTACTGGCGCGAAAGCAATCTCTCCACGACCTCGTCGCGCAGGGACCGCCGCCCGGCCTCATCGCGTACCGCGGCGGCAAGCCCGTCGGCTGGGTGACCCTCGGGCCGCGCGAGGATTTCAAGCGCCTTGCCCGTTCGCGTGCCATGAAGGCCGTGGACGAAAAACCCGTCTGGTCCATCGTCTGCTTCGTGGTGCCGTCGGAATTCCGCGGGCAGGGCGTCGCGACGGCCCTGCTCGAGGGCGCCGTGGCCTGGGCGAAAAAGCAGGGCGCCGCGATCATCGAGGCCTACCCGAAGGAACCCGAAGGCAAGGTCGCGGACGATTCCCTCTGGTTCGGCAGGAAATCGATGTACGACAAGGCCGGCTTCACCGAAGTGGCACGTCACACGCCGGGCCGGCCGGTGATGAGGAAAGCCCTGCGGAAGGCGGCGGCGCCCCGGAAGCCCGCCGCCCGGCGCTCGCCATGATCCGCGCCTTGGCTGCCCTCTTCCTGGCCATCGCTTCGCTCCCGCCCGGTGCGGCGCAGGCCGCCGACACGCTCGCCGGCATGTGGTCCGCCACGGGCCGCACGCGCGGCGGCCTCGCCCCCCAATGGGTCTTCGCGCCGAACGGCGTCGCCACGCGCACCTTCGGCGCCCTCGTCGACTACCGCTACGCCATCCAGGGCGCGCGCCTGAGCCTCACCGAGCTCGACGAGAACCACGCGCCCACGAGCAAGGTCACCACGCAGGACTTCACGCTGCTGGGCGACACGCTCACCATGAACCCCACGAAGCCCGAAGGCCGGCAGCTCATGAAGCGCGTGGGCCAGCCCTTCCCGGGCACGCATCCCATCGTGGGCGAGTGGTCCTTCAAGCACTACTCGGGCGGCATCGCGTACATGCGCTTCGGCCGGGCGGGCATCGTGCAATTGAGCGTGCCCTTCGAGACGGCCACCGGCACCTGGGCGACGGACGGCGCGAAGCTCACGACGCAGCTCAAGGACCGCAAGCCCGTGGCGGGTCCCTGGCGGATCGAGAAGGGCACCCTGCATTTCCGGGAAGACGGCGAGAAGGACGGCCGATACCGCGCGTTCGATTTCTGATCGCGGGGGAGAGAAACCGTCACACGGGCGCACGATCCGCCCGCTACCATCGATCCGCCCCTCCCCCCCGACCCGAAAGGATCACGACATGACCCGCAACCCCGTCGGCTGGTTCGAGATCTACGTGCAGGACATGGAACGCGCCACCGATTTCTACCAGAAGGTGCTCGGCGTGAAGCTCGACAAGCTGCCGGGCGTCGACCTCGAGATGAACGCCTTCCCGATGAACGCCGAGATGTACGGTGCCTCCGGCGCCCTCGTGCGCATGGAGGGCTGTCCTTCCGGGGGCAACAGCACGCTGGTCTACTTCTCGTGCGATGACTGTTCCACGGAAGAGGCGCGCATCGTGCCCGCCGGGGGCCGGATCATGCGCGAGCGCTTTTCCATCGGCGAGTACGGATTCTGCACGCTCGCCTTCGACACCGAGGGCAACCTCTTCGGGTTGCACTCGATGAAGTGAGATACGCCGCTTGATCGTCCTGCGCGAAGCCGCGGCCGCCGATGCGACGGCCCTCGCCCGCCTGCACGCACGCAGCTGGCGCGGCTTCTATCGCGGGATGATGAGCGACGCCTGGCTCGACGGCGACATCGACGCCGAGCGCGGCGCCTTCTGGTCGAACGCCCTGGCATCGCCCGTACCGGGACAGGCCGTGATCGTGGCCGAAGCGCAAGGCGAACTCGCCGGCTTCGTGCACCTGCACGCGAACCACGATGCCGCGTGGGGCAGCTACGTTCACGCACTGCATGTCGCCGCGACCTTTCAGGGGCGGGGCATCGGCGCGCGCCTCATGGATGCGGTGGGCGAATGGTGCGAGCGCCACGGGACGCGCGGCGGCGTGTGGCTGTGGGTGCTGGAACCCAACGCGCCCGCGCGCGCCTTCTACGAGCGCATCGGGGCGCGCAACGTGGAGCGCGACGTGTGGGAGGCCCCGGATGGCGGGCGGGTGCCGAAGTTCCGCTACGCGTGGCCGAGCCCGCAGGCGCTGCGCGCCGGAGCCGGGCAAGCGGCGAGGACCGAGCGATGATCGCACGGGCGATCCGGGCAGCCCTTGTGCTGGCCTTCACCGGCGGGGCGGCCCTCGCGCTCGCCGCCGACCGCGAGCACACGCTCGAGTCCGGCGGCGCGACCCGGCATTACCGCGTGCACGTGCCCGACAGCACCGGCAGCCGCACGCTGCCCGTCGTCGTGATGCTCCACGGCGGCGGCGGCACCGGCAAGGCGGCGGCCTGGGAAACGGGCTGGAACGACAAGGCCGACCGCGAACGCTTTCTCGCGGTGTACCCCGATGCGCTCGCGCCGGACCGCAGGCGCGAGAGCCACTTCAGCCGCAACCCGCAGCTCTGGAACGACGGCTCGGAGCGCTTCTACCCGGGGCAGACGGCGCCGGACGACGTGGCCTTTCTCGACACCCTGCTGGACGACCTCGCCGCCCGTTACGCCGTGGATTCGCGGCGCGTCTATGTCGCCGGGTTCTCCAACGGCGCCTCGATGAGCTTTCTCTGGGGCGCGCGCTCGGCCAAGCGCATCGCCGCGATCGCCCCCGTGGCCGGGGCCGCCTGGCAAGAGCCCGGAACGCTCGAACGGCCCGTGCCCATGCTCTACATCACGGGCGATGCCGACCCGCTCAACCTCATCGGCGGCGGCGTGCCCCGGCTCGCGAGCGGTCAATCGGACAAGGTCCGCGCAAAGCCCAAGCCCCCGGTGCGCGAGACGATCGCCAAATGGGTCCGCGCGAACGGGTGCGAGAGTGCCGCGCGGCGCGTGTCGGAGGCGAACGGCATACGCACCGAATCCTGGGGGCCCTGCCGGGAGGGCTCGGAGGTGGCGTTCGTGAAGGTCGCGGGCCTGGGCCACACGTGGGCCGGCGGCAGGAGCCTGCTGCCGGAGTCGATGGTGGGAAAGCGGACGGACCGACTCCTGGCGACCGACGTCATCTGGGAGTTCTTCTCGCGCCACGCGCTGAAGTAGCCTCGTCGCCCTTCGGCGACGAGCCGGGTCGGGTGAAAATTGCTAGCATCGCCCTTCCCTCCCCGCCTGCCGCCACGCCCCATGTCGCCGATCCGCCCGCTCCCCCTCGCCGCCCTCATCCTGCTTGCCATCTTCGTCGCCGGCTGCGGCAAGTCGAAGAGCGCGGTGCAACTGCCGGCCGACCTGAAGGCCGTGCAATGCCCGCCCGGGCGGGCCGAGAGCGCGGCAGGCGCCTTCGCGGACGCTCGCGTCACGTTCCTGTGCATCCCGAAGGAACTCGCCGACAAGCCCCACCTGCTGCGCTGCGATCTCGAGAGCCGCCCCATGATCTGCGAGGACGCCGGTTCGTTCGTCTACACGCGCACCGAGGCGGGCAAGGTGCTCTCGGGCATTCCGCGCGACGGGGCCGACCTGCTGCGCAGCACGCGGCTCTCGGTCAATTTCCGCAAGGACCCGCCCCGCCAAGCCACCTTCGAGGAGGTCGAGACCGACTGGAAGTTCCTGTCGGACGAAGGCAAGCGACTCCTTCCCGCCGGCTTCACGCTCGTGAAGGGCACGCTGTGCGACCGGAACGCCTCCGTGCTCGACAGCGGCATCTGCAACCTCGAGGCGCAGTCCGCTTCCCTCTACTGGCATGTCGCCATCGAGATCCGCCGCCCGCGCGGCGAGCGCATCGAGGAAAGCGAGTATCGCGAGGCGCTCGCCTTCTGGCTCCCCTTCCTCGGCAAGCTCGTCGTCGACCCCGCCCCCAAGTAAGGAGCATCCCCCTTTTGAAGAAGATCCTCGCCTTCGCCGCCACCCTCGCCTTCACCACGGCGGCGAACGCTCTCTCGCCCGTCGTGAAGCTCCCCGGCCGCGTCACGATCTTCGAGAACGTGCGCATCTTCGACGGCAAGTCGGCGCAGCTGTCGCCGCCGCGCCACGTGCTGGTCGTGGACAACCGCATCCTCGGCATCTCCGCGACGCGGCTCGACCCGTCGACCGAGTCGCCGCCGCTGCGCATCGCGGGCGGCGGCCGCACGCTCATGCCGGGGCTCATCGACGCGCACACGCACGTCATGTTCGCCACCGTGCCGCAGCTCGCCGTGCTGACGGCCGAGATCGGCTACGTGCACGTGGCCGCTGCCCGGGGAGCCGAGGACACGCTGATGCGCGGCTTCACCAGCGTGCGCGACCTCGGCGGTCCATCGCTGGGCCTCAAGCGCGCCATCGACCAGGGCCTCGTGAAGGGGCCGCGCATCTGGTCCTCCGGCGCGTTCATCTCGCAGACCGGCGGCCACGGCGACTTTCGCCTGCCCACGGACCTGCCCGCGCGCCCGGACGACTTCAGCTACAGCGAGCGCGTCGGGGCCGCGGCCATCGCGGACAGCGCCGACGTCGTGAGAAAGCGCGTGCGCGAGCAGCTGGCGCTGGGCGCCTCCCAGATCAAGCTGATGGCCGGAGGGGGCGTCGCCTCGAGCTTCGACCCGCTGGATGTCACCCAGTATTCGGTGGCGGAGCTCCGCGCGGCCGTGGAGGCCGCGGAGAACTGGGGCACCTACGTCACGGTGCACGCGTACACGCCGCGCGCCGTGCGCCAGGCCCTCGAGGCGGGCGTGAAGTGCATCGACCACGGCCAGCTTCTCGACGAGGCCACGGTGAAGCTCATGGCCGAGAAGGGCGTGTGGTGGAGCCTGCAGCCCTTCCTCGACGATCGCCCCTCGCCCTATCCCGAGGGCTCGCCCAACCGCGTGAAGCAGCTCGAGATGTTCAAAGGCACCGACAACGCGTACGCCCTCGCGAAGAAGTACAAGGTGAAGACGGCCTGGGGCACCGACACGCTCTTCGATTCGTCCGTGGCGGCCCTCCAGGGCCAGATCCTCGCCAAGATGGTCCGCTGGTACACGCCGGCGGAAGTGCTGCGCATGGCGACGGCGGATAATGGGGAACTGCTGGCGCTTTCCGGTCCGCGCGTGCCCTATCCCGGCAAGCTGGGCGTCGTGGAGGAAGGCGCGCTCGCGGACCTGCTGCTCGTCGACGGGGACCCGATCGCGAACCTCGGGCTCGTCGAGGATCCGGCGAAGAATTTCCTCGTCATCATGAAGGACGGCAAGGTGTACAAGAACACGGTGAAATGACATGACCACGATCGCACTCGCCCACGTCAACCTGCGCGCCGGCCGCGAAGCCGTCGAATCCCTGCGCGCCTTCTACTGCGACGTCCTGGGCCTCACGGTGGGCGCGCGGCCCAACTTCGCGCTCTCGGGCTACTGGCTCTACGCCGGCGATCGCGACGTGATCCACCTCGTCGTCGACGACGAGGCGGCCTCCCGCAACACGGGGGAATCCACGTTCCACCACACGGCATACGAATGCGAGGACCGACCGGCCTTCGAGAAGCGCATCGCGGAGCGGCGCATCCCGCACCACGCGGCGCAGGTGCCGGGGCGGCCGATCGTGCAGATCTTCCTGCAGGACCCCGCGGGCAACGGCGTGGAGCTCACCTTCCGCGAAGGCTAGTGCGGG
>Ga0138256_10003266_pt1 | contig 17274 bp, 17 predicted proteins | sample KNB2016incub_MG_FD_105486 | JGI IMG/M metagenome (GOLD analysis project Ga0138256, IMG submission 105486) | Active sludge microbial communities from wastewater in Klosterneuburg, Austria - KNB2014incub_MG | ecosystem: Engineered > WWTP > Activated sludge > Unclassified | place: Austria... | reverse complement strand
GTGGATGTACGAAAGCGGATAGTAGGCGGCGAACCCGGCCACGTTGCCGGGGCCGGCCGAAATGAGGCCCAGCAGGGCCGTAACGACGCTCGCCCAGAACGCGAGGACGAAGAAGGGCTCGACCACGATGTTGGCGAGCGGGCTCACGAGTGAGATCTCCCCGAAAGACGCCCACATGATCGGCGCGGTGGCGACACTCGCACTCAGCGAAAGCGCGGCAACCTGGATGAGCCAGCGTGGAACGGGCACGTTCAGCCGGCCGATTGCGCGCTCCATCGCGAAGTCGAGCCAGGGGGCGATGGTCAGGAGGCCCGCGGTGGCTGCCATGCTCAGCTGAAAGCCGGGATCGAGCGTGTTGAGTGGATTGATCGCAGTCATCGCGATGAAGGCGGCGCCGAGGGCCGGCAGTCCGCTCTGGGGCCTGCCCAGGAGCCCGCCGCCGAGGTAGATACTCGCCATAATCCCTGCCCGGATGACACTTGGCGAGAAGCCCGCGGCCAGCAGGTAGGTGGCGATGGTCAGGGCGGCCGGGATTGCCGCGCGCCGCCGCCCGATGGACGGGATGAAGATCGCGAACGTGACCGCGCTGATGAGCGATACGTTCGACCCGGAAACGGCGACGAGGTGGCGCAGCCCCGACCGGTTGAAGGTCTCCTTGTCTGCCCGCGAGAGGTTCCCATCCCGTCCAAAGGCGATGCCCCCCGCGAGGGATGCCTCCGGTTCGGGGAGGGACCGCTGCAGCGATTGATCGAGCGCAATGCGGGCGCGCGTGATGGCGCGGGCAGCGCTCCCATCGCCCGGTTGCACCAGCGCCGTTCGCCGCGACCGCATGGTCGCCAGGATTCCCCGCTGGCGGAGGTAGGAGCGGTAGTCGAAGCCATCGAAACTGGGCGGCAGCTCGATCTTCCCGGTCAGCTCCAGCCGGTCGCCCGGCAGATAGGCCGCGTACTGGTGCACCGTTGCGCGGATGGTGCCAGCGGTGGCCACGGTTACCGATTCGAACGTGAGCGTTTCGGCCCGGATGTCGTAGGTGGTGCTCGATGGCCCCGGGTCGGGCTCGGAGACCACCGTCCCGAACAGGGTGACTTCCTGGTCCACATAGCGCGCCAGGTGAGGGGGCGCTTCATTCAGGGTCGCGGCGAGTTGCCAGCCGGCGCAGGCCGCCGCCGCCAGCAATGCCGTTGCCAGCCGCCAGCGCCGCCCCCCTGTCGCCATGGCGAAGATGGGCATGGCCACGGCGATCCAGGCGGCGCCCATCCACCAGGGTGCGCCCCAGGCCGCGACGGGAATGACCCCGGCCAGCCACGCCAGGGCGAGTGCGATAAGGATCACGGCGCGGACCGTATCAGAAGCGCGCCTCGCGGCGCCATGGGGTTTGACGGCCCTTCCGGGCCTCCGTATCGTCCTGCAACGAAGGCGGGGAGCGCACCAACGCCGCAGTCTGCACCAGGAGTTCGCCGATGGTATCCCAGCGCCGTGATGCCGCGATCGTGGGCATCCATGAATATCCGAAGCGGAAGGCCCCCGGCGTCACTCCGTTGCAGATCAAGGCGGAATGCGCGGCCCGCGCTCTGGCGGATGCGGGCCTCTCCTGGTCCGATGTCGATGGCCTCTACGACGCGCAGGATGGCGCCGGCATGTCCGGCCTCAGCCTTGCCGAGTATTTCGGGCTCAAGCCGAACGTGATCGACACCACGGCGGTGGGCGGGAGCTCGTACGAGTTCCATGCCGCCCACGCTCGCCGGGCGATAGCCGCGGGCAAATGCCGGGTCGCCCTGTTGACCTACGGTTCGACTGCACACAGCGACATGTGGCGAATCGGGTCCATGGGTGGGGGTGCGGGGGCCGGTGCGGCCAGCCCGTTGAGCAACATGACCGACCCGTGGGGCATGACGCTCATCGCCAACTACGCGATGGTGGCCCAGCGGCACATGTACCAGTACGGCACCACCAGCGAGCAGCTTGCGCGGATCTCGGTGGCGACGCGGGCCCATGCGATGCGAAACCCGGAGGCCGTGCAGGCGATGACTGACCTGCAGTTCGTTGGCGTGAACGAGATTTCGGTTGAAGACGTCCTCAACTCGCGCATGATCGCCGACCCGCTACATCTGCTGGAGTGCTGCATGGTTTCGGATGGCGGCGGCGCCGTGGTGATCGCCTCGGCCGATGTCGCCCGCGATTGCCGCAAGAAGCCAGTCTGGATCATCGGTTCGGGCGAGGCCACGAAATACTCTGAAAATGGCGGCGACCTGACCGTGAGCGCAGCCGCCCAATCCGGGCCGCAGGCCTGGGCGGAAGCCGGCATCGGCCCCGGAGAGATCGACATCGCGATGATCTACGACTCGTTCACGATCACCGTGCTCATGATGCTGGAGGACCTTGGCTTCTGCGGGAAGGGTGAAGGCGGCGCCTACGTGTCGGAACAGCGCCTGCGCTGGGATAGCCCGCTCAAGCCCGCCCTGAACACGGATGGCGGTGGTCTCAGTTCGAACCACCCCGGCATGCGCGGGCTGTTCCTGCTCATGGAAGCCACCCGGCAGCTCCGCGGCGAATCGACTTCGCAGCGCGAAGGCGCCCGCCTGGCCATCGCCCACGGCAATGGCGGCATGCTTGCGACGAGCCACACCGGTGGCACCATCATCCTCGCGGGGGACTGACCATGGACAGGCCGCAACCACGTTTTCCCGAACCCGATACCGAGCCCTTCTGGGACGCCACCAAAGAGCACAAGCTCATGTACCAGGTCGATCGGGATACGGGCGACGTCGTTTTCTTTCCCCGTGCCCACAATCCGAAGAACGGGTCGCGCAACCTTGAATGGCGGGAATCGAAGGGCGAGGGGACGGTCTACACCTACAGCGTGGTCCGTCTGAACCGTCACCCGGCGTTTGCCCCACTCGGCGCCTATGCCGTCGCCTACGTCGACCTGGACGAGGGGTTCCGGATGCTCACGAACATCGTCGGCGTCGCCGATCCGACGCGCGACATCTCGATCGGGCAACGCGTGAAGGTGCAGTGGGAGGATCAATCGAGCGGGATTTCCCTGCCGATGTTCGCGCCTGCCTGATCGCGCCCGTACTTCGGGAAGAGACGAGGGGCCGTTCGCTTGCGAACGGCCCCTCGTTTCTTCATTGCCCGATGTGTGGGATCAGGCCTTGACCTTCGAGAGGATGCTCTGGATATCGACGAAGCGGTCGCCGGCATTCTTGAGCTGGGAGGCAGTGCTGGTGCCCACGCCGATGATCTCGACGCGAAGGCCCTTCATCTGGACGACCTCGACCAGCCGCTGGAAGTCCCCATCGCCCGAAACGAGGCAAATGACGTCCAGGCGGTCGAGCATCTCCATGATGTCGAGGGCCATTTCGATATCGACGTTTGCCTTGATGCTGCCATCGGCGAAGCGCTTCAAGGGCTTGGTGACGACGCGGAAGCCCTTATCGATGAACGGTTCGGCGAAGCGTTGTGTTTCGAGGCTGACGCCGGGATCGTCGTGCACGGGCGAATAGGCGATCGCGCGAACGAGCAGGCGGCCGTCCGTCAAGAAGTCGAGCAGCTTCCGCCAGTCGATGCGGGCGCGGAGCCGGTCACAGGCGAGCTCGATGTTGGCGGCATCGACAAAGACACCGACACGTGCCGGTGCCGCGCCGGTGGCCGCACCGCCGCCGCTGGCGAGCCTGCGCGAGAGATCTTCCTGGACTTTCACGAGCTGTTGGAGCTGTTTGCCCTGTGATTCGATAGCGCGCGCGAGCGCGGCCAGGTCGCCCGCGGGCGGCTGGGGAGCGTTCCGGGGCTCCCTGGGGGCCTCGGTCTCAGGCGTTGAGGCTTCGCTGCGCGGTTTTCGGGACCGGGGCGCGCGTGCGGGGCGCTCGGTGGCGGGTGCTTCTGCCGGAGGTTCCGGCGTTTCGGGGGCAGCGGCCCGGGGCGCGGCCCGGCGGATGACCCGCTGGGAGGCCGGTTTGGCCGCCTCAGGCGGGCTTGCCGGTTCCGTGGCCGCGGGCTCCGGTGCCGAAACGGCCTCGGGGGCGGTTGCCCTGGTGCGGGAGCGGCTGGATCGAGTCCCGCGCGCCGGCGGCTTCTTCGCGTCGTCGAGGGCTTCGGGTGACGGTTCCGGGAGTTCCGGTTCGGTTTCGATGGCGGTGGCGGCTGTCGCCTTTTCGCGCCGTGGGAAAATATTGAGGACCATGTGCTGTTGGGGTTACCCACCCATCCTTTGCAAGACACTGATGCGAGCAGCAACGTTCTTCGCGATGCGCTCAATCGCTTTCGCCGACTCGGAGCCGGGCGCCCCGTGGACGACAGGGATGCCGTTATCGGCGCCCTCCCGTACCGCGGGTTCAATGGGGATCGCTCCCAGGAAGTCGATCCCGAGTTCTTCGGCGGCTTTTTCGGCGCCGCCATGCCCGAAGATGTCGTACCGCGTGCCGGTATCGGGGGCAATGAAGTAGCTCAGATTCTCGATCATGCCGAAGACGGGCACATCGAGTTTCTCGAACATCGCGACGGCCTTCATCGCGTCCTCGACGGATACGTTTTGAGGGCTGGAGACGATCACGACGCCGGTGATGGGAGCATCCTGGGCCATGCTCATGGAGGCATCGCTCGTCCCGGGGGGCAGGTCGATGATGAGATAGTCGAGCTCGCCCCACGGCACGTCATGGAGGAGCTGGCGGACGGCACTGCCGATCATCGGTCCGCGCCAGATGGCGGGGGTTCCCTTCGGAAGCAGGAAGCCGATGGAGACCACGCGCACGCCGTACCGTTCGATCGGGCGGAGACCATCGCTGGCGCCTGCCTGCAGGCCCGCCTGGAGGCCGAACATGGTTGGCTGGTTTGGCCCGGTGATGTCCGCATCGATCAGCCCGACGCTTGCGCCGCTGCGGGCGAGCGCGACGGCGATGTTCGTTGCGATCGTCGATTTCCCCACGCCGCCTTTGTTGGAAGCTACCGCAATGATGTTGCGGACGCCTTCAACCGGCTTTTGTCCTTCGCGGGGACTGGTTGCGCGCACGTTGGCACCCCAGTCCAGGGTGACGGTTCCAACTCCGTCCAGGGCTCCGAGGGCGCCCCGGACGTCTGCCTCGATCGTTTCCTTCAGAGGGCAGGCCGGCGTGGTCAGCTCGATCGTGAGGCGGATGTCCGCGCCATCGACTACGACGTCCTTGACCATTCCGAGCCGGACAATGCTCGCGTGGAGTTCGGGATCCTGGACACGATCGAGCGCGGCGATGACGGCGTCGCGGTCGAGGGAGGGAGCTGAGGTCATGCGGATGAGGAGGCCTTCCTGCCGCCCTGGAGCAGTATCGGAGGGTGAGCCGTGGCGGAACCCACGCCGCCGGGCGGCGCCATTGGGGACTGTCCGGCGGGGGTCGGCGCCGCATTGGCGGCACACCGTCCGGTAAAGCGATCGTAGCCCGAGTTGGGCCGCGGGAGCAAACGGTTTACCCGGCATTTCGGCCGGGACGGCTACTTTGGCTTTGCGCCCCCGTGAAAAATGGTAGACTCTGCCTACCTTCCGGTAAGCAAGAACAGGGAGACCGCATGACAGACATGGCTATTCGAGAGTCCAGCGCTTCATCTGCGCTGTGCCGCCATCACTGGGTGATCGAAACCCCCAACGGTTCGCTGAGCCGTGGGCGCTGCAAGCGCTGCGGCCACGCGCGCGAGTTCCGGAACTCGACCGAAGACCTGCTCTGGGATAGCGACAGCTTCAGCCTCAACGGTTCGCGCGGGCGCGGACGCCGGCCCGCCTCAGATTCCTGACGGGGCCGGCTGGCCGAAGCTTTGCGCAACCGGCTGGCTCGCACTGGCCGGTTCTTTTTTCGGCTGCGCCGCAGCGGCTACACTCATCACCGATGTCACCCGAAACCAGCGTTGACCTCGCGCCGGGGCGCAAGCTCTCGCTCCCGCTTCGCAACCCCGTCATGCCGGCCAGCGGCACGTTCAGCTGGGGCATGGAGTTCGCGAAACATTTCGACATCAATCGCCTCGGTGCGGTGGTTTCCAAGGGCGTGACGATGGCGCCCCGGGGCGGCAACCCGCAGCCCCGCGTGGCGGAAACGCCGGCAGGCATGCTCAATAGCATCGGCCTGCAGAACATTGGCATCCACCAGTGCATCAACGAGATGGCGCCCGCCTGGTCCCGATGGGATGTCCCGGTCATCGTCAACATCGCGGCCGACTCGGTCGACGAATTCGGCGAGATGGCACGGATGCTGGATGGGGTACCCGGGATTTCCGGGATCGAGCTGAACATCAGCTGCCCGAACGTCGATACCGGCGGCATGGAGATCGGCCAGAGCGTCGAGGCTTCGGCTCGTGCAACCCGCGCGGCTGTCCGCAACACCGATCTGCCCGTGGTGGTGAAGCTCACGCCGAATGTGACGGACCCGGTGGTGCTCGCCCTGGCCTGTGAATCCGAAGGCGCCGCGGCCATTTGCGCGATCAACACGGTCCTCGGGCTGGCCATCGACACGCGCCGGAGGAGGCCCGTCCTGCCTCGCGCGCGGGGCGGCCTGAGCGGGCCCGCGATAAAGCCGGTCGCTCTGCGGATCGTCTATGACGTTGCCAGGGCAGTCAGCATCCCGGTCATTGGTTGCGGCGGCATTGCCAGCGGTGAGGATGCCGTCGAATTTCTGATGGCCGGTGCGACGGCTGTCCAAGTTGGAACCGCGACCTTCGCGAACCCGCGCGCTCTGCTCGACGTGATCGAGGGACTCGAAGACTGGCTCGTCCGCGAAGGTGTGCGCGATGTTCACGAGATCATTGGTTGCGCGCTGCCCGGGGGTATGAAGCGGGCTTGAGCTCACGGCGGTGGTCCTCAGCCGTCACCCTGCCCCGATGGCCAGCGCTACCCGGCCGCTGAGCAATCGCCCGTGGCACCGCATCGCGGTATGCTGGAGTCCCGTCGGGGTGTAGCTCAGCCTGGCAGAGCGCTTGGTTTGGGACCAAGAGGCCCACAGTTCAAATCTGTGCACCCCGACCATGGTTTTGCCCCGGCACGGGCCCTGCCATACCATGGCCGTATTCCTCCACTGCTTTCCCGGATAGGCCCCCAATGAGTGACGAATACGGCGTCGACCTTGATGAAGTCTTCAACGTCATCGATACCGCCGATGTGCTCGTCGTCCGCTTTCACCTGGTCGACAAGCGCCTGCTGATCGACTTCCGAACGAAGGCGGGCGTCCCGCCGCTGGTGAAGGTGGTGCCGCGCGCGGAATCCATGGAGGACCGGTTTCGTTCCATCAAGCGCCTGCGGCCGGAGTTCGCGCTGCCCGAAAAGGTCATGTCGTTCCACTGGCCGCGCTCCGTTCCAGTCCTGCTCACGAGTGGCGCCTGGCAGCGAATTGTCGATCGCGCATCAGCGCTTGGCGATGATGAGACGACCGAGGCCTGCGGGCGTGCGATGGAGGAGCTGCTGATGCTCGAACGGCGGGAGGTCGCCGGGGCCATCCGCGGCGCCGACCACTACCAGACGCTCTGGGAACGCCAGCGGGCATGACTCGCCTCATCGACCTGCGCAGCGATACCGTTTCGCGTCCCTCGGCCGCCATGCGCGAGGCGATGGCCACCGCCGAGGTTGGCGATGACGTGTTCGGCGATGACCCGACCGTGCGCCGCCTCGAAGCGCGAGCCGCCCAACTGCTGGGCAAGGAGGCCGCTCTCTTCGTCCCGAGCGGCACCATGGCGAACCTGCTGGCGGTGATGACGCACACGCGTCCCGGCGACGAGATCCTTCTTGGCGACCAATCGCACATCTTCCAGTACGAGCTTGGCGGCGCCGCGCGCATAGCCGGCGTGCTCACGCGGACTATCGCGAACCGGGAGGATGGCACGCTCGATCTGGGTGAGGTGGCGGCAGCCACCCGGCGCGAGAACCTGCACTCGCCAGGCACCGCGCTGCTCTGCCTGGAAAACACGCACAATCGTTGCGGGGGCGCGGCGCTTGCCCCCGCGGCGGTGGATGCGCTGGCCGGCGCGACCCACGAGCGGGGCGTGGCGGTGCACCTGGACGGTGCGCGGATCTTCAACGCTGCCGTGGCCCTTGGCGAGACGGCGAGCCGGATCGCCCGGGATTGCGATACCGTCTCATTCTGCCTGTCGAAAGGGCTCGGCTGCCCCGTGGGCTCGCTGCTCTGCGGTCCTGCGCCATTCATCGAACGGGCGCACCGCAACCGTAAGCTGCTCGGTGGCGCCATGCGGCAAACGGGCATACTTGCCGCCGCCGGGCTCTTCGCGCTCGAACAGCATATCCCCCGCCTCGCCGAAGACCACGCCAACGCGCGCCTGCTTGCGGAAGGGCTACGGAGGGTGGGGCCGTTCGCACCGAATACCCCCCGGACGAACATCGTCGTCGCGGATATTGAACGCGGCCGCATCGAGGAGTGGCTGGCGGCGTTCGAGGAGCGCGGCGTGCTGGCGGTGGCCTTCGGGCCGCGGCGCCTGCGTATGGTGACGCACCTCGACATCAGCAGGGCCGACATTGAGGATGCCATCGAGCGCGTCTCGGCGGCAGTTGGAGCGGTGCGCCATTGAAGACGAGGCTGGCAATTATTCCCATGGCGGCAGTCGTCATGCTTATTACGGGAGCCTGCGGCGGGTCTGGCAACCGCGTGCTCAGCCGCGTGTTTGCCGCGGCGCCGTGGGACAGCGACGAGAGCCATGCCTACCGGCTGCTCGATGAAGGTGGCGATGTCTACGGGACGTGCACGCTGGAAACCGATGTCGATTCCGAGCCGGGCAAGACCCGCCTGAGCCGGCTCTGCAGCAACGAGCGCGGCGATCGCGACGATGGGATGGTGCTGGCGGATCCGGGGACGCTCACGCCAATCACGTCTTCGCGGGTGCGAATCGATGCGAAGAGCGGTGATCGCATCGCCGTTTCGAGTGAATACGCTCCGCCGCTCGTGTACTTCTTGTTCGATGACAAAGGCGACGTCCGGCGAACCGAGCGGGAACTGCCGGAACCGGATGAGCGTAGCCCCGAACCGGGCTACTACGACGATGAGTCGCTCCTCTGGCTGGTCCGGGGGATCCGGCTGGAAGAGGGCTACCAGGGTTCGTACGAAGACGTAAGCGCGATGACCGGGCAGACGTTTGCGGTGGACCTGCTCGTTGAGGGACTGGAAACGGTGAAGGTGCCTGCCGGGGAGTTCCGTGCCTGGAAGGTGCGGATTCGAACAGCGGCCGCGACGCAGTTCGCGTGGGTGGAGGCCGGCGGCGAGCAGCGACTGGTGAAAGCCCGGATCGGCGGCATCGAAAGTGTCACGTACGAACTGGTAGGTTCTGACTAGCCTAACCACAACATCAATGGCAAGGGGCGGATAGTGGGCGTATGCTGCAGGTTGGCCCGGTTTTCAGCCCCCGAAACGGGTGCCATGCAAGGCCCGGATTTCCGGGTTCCACACGAGGGTAACCTTTATGTTTTCCGGGGGCGCAATTTTGCTTGACACCGGCCCGCAGCCTCACGAAGATGCTGCAACGCCAGCCCGCACAACTCTCCACGGACGTGCCATGACATCCGTTTTCGTCATCAGTCGCGAACCGCGAATGCGCAACGCAGTAACGGACTACCTCCGCGAACGGGGGTACGACACAGCGACTGCGCAGGACTATGACGCGGCGATGATCCACCTCTCGGCGAACCAGCACGATGCGGTAGTGACGGATGTCCAGGGGCTGCCCCGGGGAGAGGAAGGATCGACGTTCGTCCAGTTCAACCAGTGGCTGGCGAGTACTTACCGGTCCGGGTCCCCGACGATGGTTTACCTTCTGCACAAGGGCGCGCGCAGGCCGCACTTCCGCATCGAAGGGGCCGTCATCAAGAAGCCATTCCCGATCGAGGCGCTCGGCGAAGCATTACGGGAACGCATCGGGCACCCGCGCCGCGATGGCCACGAACCCGGGCTGGACCTGGACCTTGCCTCGAACACATTGCGGAGCGGCGAGCGCGAGGCGCACCTGACGAATATCGAGGCGACACTCCTCGCCTACCTCATCGAGCACGAGGGCGAAATCCTCCACCCGCGTGCCCTCCTGGTGGATGTTTGGCAGTATCACGACGCCGCTGGCGCGAGCACGCTGGTGCGGGCCCACGTGAGCAACCTTCGCCGGAAGCTGCGAGTGGTGCTCGGTACCTCCGACTATATCCAGACGGTGCGCGGCAAGGGATACCGGTTCTCAGCCTGAGGGCGCTGCCTAACTACACCAAAAAGAGGTGCGCGTGAAGCTCGGCATCAACATCGGCTACTCCGGCGCCGCGGTGCAGATCCCCATGGAGCGCATCCGCGCTGTCGAGGCGCTCGGCTTCGACTCGGTCTGGACGGCCGAGGCCTACGGCTCTGATGCCGTGACGCCCCTGGCCTACATTGCCGCGCAGACCACGCGCATCAAACTCGGCACCGCGATCCTCCAGGTGCCGGCCCGGACCCCGGCCATGTGCGCGATGACGATGTCGACGCTCGATGCGCTTTCAGGGGGCCGGGCGCTGGTTGGCCTGGGGCTCAGCGGTCCCCAGGTGGTCGAAGGCTGGCACGGGGTGCCTTACGGGCGGCCGGCGGCCCGCATGCGCGAGTACGTCGAAATCCTGCGGGCCATCTGGGCGCGGGAAGAGCCCGTCAGCTACCAGGGGCAGGAATACCAGATGCCGTACACGGGCCCGGGGGCTACGGGCCTTGGGAAGCCGCTGAAAAGCATCCTCCACGGGCGCCAGTTGCCGGTCTACCTCGCGACGATGGGGCCGGTGAACATCCGGACGACCGCCGAGCTTGGGGATGGGTGGCTGCCTATCTGGTTTTCGCCGCAGCGCATGGGCATGTTTCGGCCGCACCTGGAGGAGGGATTCCGCCGGGCGGGCAACGGGAAATCGTGGGAGGACTTCGATATTGTCGCGGGCTGCACCGTGGCCGTGGGTGATGACGTGAAGATGCTGCTGGCGATGCAGAAGCCGATGCTGGCGCTCTACATGGGGGGCATGGGTGCCCGCGAGAAGAACTTCCACAACGAAATGGCCATCCGGTACGGCTACGGCGATGCAGCCGCGCGCATCCAGGAGCTGTACCTGGCCGGCCGCAAGGCCGAGGCCGCCCAGGCTGTCCCGGATGAGCTGTGTGATGAGATGTCGCTGGTTGGCCCGGTTGAGCGCATCGCGGAGCGGTACCGTTCCTGGGAAGATGCCGGAGTCACGACGATGCTCGTCCAGGCGATGCAGCCAGAGGCGCTCAGGCTGATGGCTGACCTGGCGGGAACGGCGCGGAACGGCTGACCGGCCCGCGCTAGCTCCGCAGGCGGGCGGGCTTTCCTCCGCGGCGGCGCTTCTCATCGGCGATGATCCGCTCGATCTCGGCGACGGACTGGTCGAGCTCGCCATGGCGGTTGTAGACGACATAATCGTTGTTTTCGATATCCGCCAGTTCTTCCTCGAGCTCGGCGATGCGGCGGGCGAGAGAGACCGGGTCCTCGCTGCCTCGCGAGGCGAGCCGGGTGCGCAGAGCTTCCCGGTCCTCGGCCATGAGAAAAATGAAGATCGCTCCTTCGAGGCGTTCACGCCATGTCCGCGCCCCCTGGACATCGGTGCGGATGATGACATCCCGGCCCTCGCCGAGTGGCAACTCGACCTCGCGCCGTTCGAGGCCCTTGTAGTCATCGTAGACGCGGGCCCACTCGGCGAACTCCCCCGCCTGGATCTTCTGTTCGAACTGGACCTCGGACAGGAAGTGGTAGTGGTTGCCATCAACTTCGCCTTCGCGCGGCGGGCGGCTGGTAGAGCTGGTCGCGCGATGGATGCCGGTTCGGGCGCGGAGCAGATCGATGACCGTATCCTTGCCGACACCGGACGGGCCGTGGAGGACGATGACCAGCGGGCGGCCTTTCACGCGGTGATCATCCCCGATCCGGTTGCCTGCGCAAGGTGCTCCCAGAAGTCGGGGTAGGAGACACCAACCGCGTCGTTCTCTATCCGCGTCTCGCCAGTTGCGAGGTTGCCGGCGATGGCGCCCAGCATGCCGATACGGTGGTCGCCCCGGCCATCGACGCGCGCCCCCCGGAGGCTCACTGGCCCGTGTATGGCGAACCCATCCGGGTGGGCTGTTATCGGGGCCCCCATCCGGGTCAGGACATCGACAACGGCCTCCACGCGGTCGGATTCCTTGGCGCGTAGCTCCTGGGCATCGCGGACGATGGTCTCGCCCTCGGCAAAGCAGCCGAGGAGCGCCACCAGCGGCAGCTCATCGATCGCTCGCGGGACCAGTCCCCCCGAGACCGTCGTGGAGCGGAGCGCGGAGGAGCGGACGAGGATATCCGCGACTGGTTCTCCACCGCTCTGCCGCTGCTCCATCAGCTCGATCGATGCCCCCATGGCGGCAAGGATGTCGAGGAGCCCGGTCCGCGTCTCGTTGACGTTCACGCCCTCGAGGACTATCTCGGCATCGGGATGGCAGGCGCCGAGCACGAGCCAGGGCGCGGCACTGGAGATGTCGCCGGGGACGCGCAGGCTGATGGGGTGGAGGGGCGCGGCAGCGGCTTCGATCGATACGGCCGTCCCGTCGCGGCGAATAGGGGCGCCCATGGCCTGCAGCATGCGCTCGGTGTGGTCGCGGCTTGGCAGTGGTTCGGTGACGGCCGTGCGGCCCTCGGCGTACAGGCCCGCCAGCAAGAGCGCGGACTTCACTTGCGCGCTGGCGACGGGGCTCTGGTAATCCGCGCCATGCAGCCCCCCACCTTTGATCACGACTGGCGCCAGCGTGTCGCCGGTGCGGGCATGTATGTGCGCCCCCATCTGGCGCAGCGGCCCAATGACCCGGGCCATTGGCCGCGAACGAAGCGAATCATCGCCGGTGAGGATGCTCAGCAGCGGGTGACCCGCGAGGAGCCCGGTGAGGAGGCGCATCGTGGTACCGCTATTGCCGCAGTCGAGGACTTCCTCGCTCTCGAACAGGCCGTGGAGCCCCTGTCCGGAGACTCGCGCGACCGGCGACCCCGGCGGCCAGTCAACCGGCACGCCAAGGGCTTCCAGGCAGCGGGCCGTGGAACGCACGTCTTCGGAATCGAGAATGCGTTCGATCGTGGCTGGGCCATCGGCAATCGCATTGAAGATCAGCGCGCGATGGGAAATGGACTTGTCAGGGGGGACCTCAATGGTGGCGCGGATGCGGTCCGCGCGCGCGACCCTCACTGCTTTTCGCGCGTGCCGAGCTTGCGGCGAAGTTCGGCATCGTCCATCGGGACGCTGGTGGAGCGGTTCGAGAGGTCTTTGAGCCGGTCGTAGAGGCTGCCGACGAACATGCGAGCCATGGCGTCCTGGGCGGATGGCGCCTCCGGCCCTTCCGGCCGCCGGCGGGTGCGCGGATTCATGATGAAGCTATCGCGATCGAGTTGCGTGCTCCGGAACAGGTCGAGAAGGGGTTCGCCGCCGAGTTCGACAGCCTTCCTGATGGTGGAGAGCTCTTCCTGCAGGCGCCCGATCCAGTGGAGAACCGCGTCCCGGTTGGTGATCATAATGTCCCGCGACATAACGGGATCGCCACTCGCCAGTCGAGTCAGATCGCGGAATCCCGGACCGGCAAGAAGCGAGGCATCTTCCCAGCCATGGCTATCGCGCACCATGCGGAAAAGGGCGACCGAAGCGAGCAGGGGGACGTGGCTGATGGCGGCGGCGTACTGGTCATGTTCTGCCGGGTCGATATAAAGCGGGGAGGCCCCCAGGGCATCGATGAGGCCAAGGACGACGCCAACGGCGCGCTCATCGGCCCGGGGCGAGGGTGTCACGGCCCAGGTCGCATCCTTGAAGAGGTCGGCGGAGGCCGCGGATGGGCCGCTCTGTTCCTTGCCCGCCATGGGATGCCCGCCGACGAAGCTGACGGTCGGCGGGAGGGATTCCTGTGCCCACCGCATGATGTCGGCTTTCGTGCTGCACACATCGGTGACGACGGCGTTTGGATCGAGGTAAGGGCCAATATCCTGGAGGATCTGGCGCGCGGCTGTGACAGGCACGGCAAGGACTACCAGCCCCGCGCCCCCCGCTGCCTCTTCGAGCGAGCCAACCTCGCGGTCGAGGGCACCGAGTTTCCGGGCGGTTCGCGCGTTGGAACGGTCGCGGTCGGCGCCGAGGATCTCGTAGTTGCGGTCGCGGCGCGCAGCCAGGCCGAGGCCGATCGAGGCGCCAATCAGACCGGTTCCGATGATGCTAATTCGAGGCTGAGTCATGGCGGCCGTGAGAACTCCTGGGGGTGCCGCGGGCGTTTGGCAGTAAGGCTAGCACAGGTGGGCGTTCGCTTTCCCGTGAGTGGCTGGCCCGGCACGCCCGGGTTCAGACCATGAAGTTGAAGATATCGTCGTAGACGAGGTTGATGAGCCAGCGCAGCGGGCTGAGCTGTGGGGCGATGAAGCCGATCATGATGAAGGTCATGAGGATTCCCGGACCGTAAGGCTCGATCCGCTCAAGTGCCCGGGCCGCGTCTTTGGGGAGTAGCCCGACGGCGACTTTGAATCCATCGAGCGGTGGGATGGGCACAAGATTGAAGATGCCGAGCAGGATGTTGATGGAGATGATGAAGAAGAGGAATAGCCAGAGAAAGTCTTCGCCCGAACCCCGCTCGATGATTGTCTCGATGTAGCCGTAGCGGGTCTCGACGAGGCCCAGCTTCAGCGGGAGTGCGGCAAGCGCCGCGAAGAAGAAGTTCGAAGCTGGCCCGGCAAACGAAACGATGGCACTCCCGCGGCGCGGGCCACCACGCAGCCGCCAGGGGTTTACCGGGGTTGGTTTTGCCCAGCCGAAGCCAAAGAGGAGAACGAGGACCGACCCAATGGGATCGAGGTGGGCGAGCGGATTCAGCGTCAGGCGGCCGGCGCGGGCGGCGGTGTTATCGCCAAGCTCGTTCGCGGCCCATGCATGGCTGAATTCGTGGAAGGCAAGCCCGGTGAAGATTGCGACAAGGCTGGCGGCCGCATAGACGAGCAGTGCCGCGGGGTTTTCAGCGAGTTCCTGCAGGTACCAAATCATGCGGTGAAAATGCTAGCACAGGTGCGCGATTTGGTCGGGTAAGTGGCTATCTCGGGGGTAAACGGTGATTGACGGGAGAGATCGCGATTGCTACGTTCGCCTTTGGCCATGCTATTCAGCTGGCCCGAAGGCCGCCGCCTGGCGGCAATCGCGGTACCGCGGGGGTACCGGGCTTCATCGATGCGAGGCCGAAGCGCCGGAGTCGAGCTGGCGTCAGACCTGGGTGGCAGGGCCACCCTCAAGCGCGAGGTAGCCGCGTGCTCGTTCCCGGGGTTCGCCACGGTATTCACGTTCCACGCAGCCTGGTTCCAATCTTGCTCGGCTCGTGCGCGGTGGCCGTCGCCGTGGTCGCCTGGGCGATACTCGCGGCCCGTCCCACCGGAACGGATGTTGCATTCCCGGGGAGTTCGTCCTCGACCACCGTCCATTCGATCGCCTATGCGGTGCCCGGCGATGCCGGCGCTGACGCGATCTATGTCCGCAAGGCCGTAGCCGGGGCCACTCCCGAACTCGTTGCGGCGATCCCCCATTCTCCCGGTCTGCACCTGCGGGGTTCTGCTTCGCCCATGGGCGATAGGCTCGCGGTGCTCTCCGTGGCATCGGGCACGTTTGCGGGGCTTTCGATTGTCGATCTCCCTGCGCGGCAGGTTCTCCCAATCAGCGGCGCGTTCGACTACCTGAGCCCGGTGGCCTGGTCTCCCGATGGGCGGCGGGTGATGGCGGTTCAGACCGCCGGGGGGACAAACGAGAGCGTCGCGCGGGTGATGGAGGTTGAGATAGCGGCCGGAACGGTCACGACTATCGCGGAGTTCCGCGGAGCGTTCACCGTGGCGCCCGCCGGGTACAGCGTCGATGGCGAACGGGCGTTCATCGTGGTGGTGGATGAGACGGGGTCGAACCTCTGGGAGCGGAAGGGCGGCGAGCTGCGGCGGCTGGCCGAGTTGAGCCCGGGTCGCACTCGCGATTGGGCGCTCAGCCCGGGAGGTTCGCGCCTGGCATTCGTCGATGTCCTCGGGGCGGGCGCGCGGACCTACATTGGGCGGACGCTGACGATCGCGACGGGCGCGATCACCACGCAGCCATCGGAGGGCAACCAGTTCGGCGCAGCCTGGCAACCGGGCTCGCCGCTTGCGGTGTTTGGTGGCCCGGGTGGCGCGCTCGCGCTGGAGGAGCCCGGCGCGGATGGAGGGTATGTGGTCCCGCTCGATTGGTCGCCGGCGGGAGATGCCTGGGTGGCCACCGTGATCATCCCGGGTATCGACAGGACCGTACGTGCGACAGAGGTCATAGAACTTCAGACGCGAACGACTCGCGAGCAGGTGGCGGTGGAGCCCGGGTCGTTCTTTCTCGGCTGGGTCGGAGACCTGGCGAACTAATCAAACCGATGGAGCCGCATTTTGGCTGTAACACGACGTAACGTGGCCAGGCACACCAGCATTTCCCGGTTGATCATCGGGGTGACGATCTTGGCCGCCGTGATCGCCACCGCACCGATCATCGGCGCGGCATTCGGCGTCTCCGCTCCGCGGGTCAGCCCGCGGACGGCCTTCGCGAGCGCGCCATCGGGGAACTACGCGGTGGTGGCGAGGACGGACGGAACGCACGACGTGATCGGTGTCGCCTGGGCTGGCAACGGCGGCGCAATCACCGAAGTGGCGAGGGTCCCGCATCTCGATGGCATGGGCATCACCGGCGCGGTCTCTCCCGATGGCGCACGGGTCGCGGCGGTCGCCATCGAAACCGGAACTGCTACCCGGCCGGTGGCATCACTCGTGATTATTGACCTTGTGACCGGCGAACTGTTCCGGGCGGCCCTTCGCATCGACCCCGGCCAGGTGCCCGTGTGGGCGCCCGATGGCGCATCCGTCGTGGTCACGCGGGCGATCCAGCCGGATGCTGTGGCCACCGATGTGCAGGTTCTCCGGGTCTCGCTTCGCGGCACGGAAGATGTGCTCTGGACCGTGGCGGGCGTCCTCGGTGTCTACCCGCTCGGGTTCGAACGCTCGGGTGCGTTGCTTGCCGTGGCGATCGATGGAAGCGGCTCGACCGTGTTGCGCGATGGGCAGGCGGTGGTCTCGCTCGGGCCGTGGATTACCCGCGACTGGCAGCTGAGCCCCGATGGCTCCCAACTCGGGTACATCGAAGCGAACGTTGAAGACGGGATCCGCTATCTCGCGCGGCGCATCTCGCTGGCCGAGGGCGGCGTGACCGTGCAGGCGCTCGGCGCCGATGTTGAGGCGCTCGGTGTGGCGTGGAACCCCCGGACCGGCAGCGTGGCC
>Ga0138256_10003265_pt1 | contig 17275 bp, 10 predicted proteins | sample KNB2016incub_MG_FD_105486 | JGI IMG/M metagenome (GOLD analysis project Ga0138256, IMG submission 105486) | Active sludge microbial communities from wastewater in Klosterneuburg, Austria - KNB2014incub_MG | ecosystem: Engineered > WWTP > Activated sludge > Unclassified | place: Austria... | reverse complement strand
TATACCCTCGGCTTCAGCCCTGAGGATATAAAAGAAAGCGAAGCCGGCTTCGCCTTTGGCCAGCCAGTCTTGCCGTGACATCTGAGTCTAAAATGTCCGATTTGTCCTACACCGTTCCAAAATCTGGAAATCAAGATTTAAAATAATAACTATAATTTGGTGTGGAAGTAGTATTTTTGCACCCTAAAATTCAGAAAATGAACCCGATTCAATTTGTCCAGGATCAATTGTTAAAAGAACGCCCAGATACAGGGGTAAAACCTGGCGATCATGTCAATATCAGTTACAAAATTATTGAAGGCGATAAAGAGCGTATACAAAACTTTAAAGGTGACGTTATCAAACTCACCGGATCAGGGCTTACCAAAACCATTTGTATCCGCAAGATCTCCAATGGGGTTGGAGTCGAAAGGATTTTCCCTATCAATTCCCCCAGCATCGTAGAAATTAATTTGCTTAAAAAAGGCAAAGTCAGAAGGGCTAAATTGTACTATCTGCGTAGTCTTTCCGGTAAAAAAGCCCGTATCAAGGAGAAAAAATTCAGTCAATCCGCCCCTGCGGCAGAACCTGTTAAAGAAACAGCGGAAGCCTGATTTTCAGAATTGGCTTAACTTATCTGCTGATTACCAGTTTTCTTGTAGCGGTAAATATTCCGGATTTGACCTGGATCAGGTAGATTCCTTCAGCCAGGCTATCAACAGGTAAACTAAATAAATTGTCCGTATTCAGGATTCTCGACGACTGTCGAATCAACCTTCCATTAAGGTCGGTAATATCGATCTGGGCCTGTAGTCTGTTATGTTGAACCAGGTTCAATTCAACAGAAACACGATCCCGGGTTGGGTTGGGGAAAACCTTAAATTTTTTGATCCAGTCTTCTTCAGCGTAGGATGTGAGATCACAGAAAGGCCCTTGTTTGATTACATCCAGCAAGATAAAATTGGAAGACAGGGAGAAACAATCATCCGCAAGTGCTAAACCTGAAATCAACGACAAACCCGGTGAAACCAATAATCTGCCGGTATAAATCACGGAATACATGCGGGTCAAACCAACACTGTCCTGATTAAAATCAATAATAGGATTCGAAATCACCTTAAGGATTTTGTTGTCAAAATCGACCATCAGATAAACTGTATTAAATCCAACAGAGTCAGATGTAGAAAACTGAATAGAATCTGCTTTTGAATCTCCGGCACATATAGTAAGGACAGAATCCAATTTATTGGTCTGAATGCGATGAGGAGGAGGTACCGTTTTATGAATGGTTATAAAGTTATCTGTCAGGTCATAACAATTATTGGAAAATACGGATTGTAAAACATTTTTATTCAGGGTACCCGTAAAATCGCCTTTGTATGCCACCCCATACACCCGACAACTCGTATTGATTACCCCGGAGCCAAAATTGATCAAATCCACCGAACTGAAGCCTGTGATGATATTCTGGAGGTCTGTAATGATATAACGGTAACTCAATGATCTCGTATTCTGGGGAATGATGCGGATAAGATCAAGATCCAGGTTGGCCGGACATACGTAGACCGTTGTCGATCCTTCCGATGAAGTCAGCACCCCGCCGTTGATTTCACCGATGATTATCTCAATGTTATTGGAGCTGAAGGAAAAACAATCGGATGAAAATTTTGTAAAATCGAGGGTATCTCCTACCAACAATTGAATGGATCCCGCGTAGGATACTCCGTAAATACGGTATAATCCTTCAGGGAGGCCTTGAAAGTTAAAAGTAAATCCCGGCGTTATCTGGAGTACTTTTTTAAATTCATCAGTCAAAACAAGGGAGTAGGGATGCAGAGTGACATCGACATTTCTCACTTGTAAAATTTTGGATTGGGTATCGGAAGGGCAAAATAATTCTTTATTACTTCCATCCGGTAATCGAACACCCCCACCCCTTGGCTGTTCCCGGATGACCCTGATAAAATTTTCAGATATGCTGTAACAACCATCCGAAAAAGAGGAAACAAAAAGATTGTTTTGTTTGCTGATAATTCTGGTTCCGGAATAAGCTACCCCATAAATCCGCATCGAGTTCAAAGATGTGCTTTCAAAGAAAAGCGAATCGTTGACGACAAATTCCACAATATTGCCCCCGTCAGTAGTCAGGACGTATTGATAAGGTGAGTTACTGGCGTCCTGCTTTGAAAATAGCAGCTTCTTGGGGCCCGGATTATTGGGACAGGTAAAATAAGTGGTTTGACCATCCGCCATCCTTATAGTCCCTCCTTTGGCAACAGCAAGATTGGCTATTAATTGATTGGAACTGATGGCGTAACAGTCACTGCTCAAAGCCCCTGTGAAATTGGAATTAACGTTAATCAGCAGAGTCCCTGAATAGGAAACTCCGACAATTTTAATCACGCCTGGCGAAAATGATTCAAAATCCAAAAACCCTCCCGGTAAGGTCAATGCTAATACCCTGTTTTGTTCATTAACGGCTACGATTACATAATTATTTATACTGTTACCGGTGACCGTAAACGTATATCGGTCAGGCAACCGGTCTCCGGGACAACCAAAAAGTATGGTATCCCCTGTGCTGGCCTGAATCTTACCTCCCGCAGGTCTAAGCAGAAAAATCTCAAGATCATTGGTTGCCCACAAAAAACAATCCGTACTCAAAGAAGCCTGGCTAGCCCTGGATACGGTATCCCCAATTTTAATTAATAACGCTCCGGAATACTGCAGGGCAAGGATGGAATATTTACCATCCGGATTGTTGTTGAGGTCAAATACCGGATTATGATAAATTTGCCGAACAACAGAATTTTCATTAATCAATATAAATGCAGTAAAAGGTGAAGTCCCGTTGATCACTCTTAATTCGTATATGTCCTGTTTATTGTCTAGCGGGCAGAATAACGACTGCGAAGTCAGGCTTTGTAAGGTACCCCGCACCAGTGTGTCCAGATTTACCCTTGCAGCGGTAATACCCACAACAAAACAACCACTGGTAAGTGTTTTATCACTGATTCTGGAGACATTTTTAATAATATTGAGCGTACCGGTATAGGTCATCGCATGTATAAAATAGGATTCCTGTGCAGCTCCTTCGACCACATATCTATTGGAAGAGAAGGTATCGACAATAATACCTCCGAACCGGGTAAACAGATACAACCGTTTGGAATTGCTTATTCCCTGCACCTGGATAGCTATAGTATCCTGCGTGTTGTTATTCAGGCAGATCGAAGTATCGGGTCTTCCATTTTCCAGAAACACGCTCAAAGGTTTTGGCAAATCCCTTACCACCATCAGGACATTTTCAGACAACCTGGCACAACCCGTTACCGCCGAAATGGTGCTCACGTCCTGTCCTACAGTAAATTTTACGGAATCGGTGTAAGATAAACCCCAGATTCTGAAAGAAGTAACCGTAGTTCCATCAAAGTTAAAATTAGGGCTGTTCTGAAGCCTGATGATATTATCCGCAATATCTGCCAATACAAAAGAGTATTTCAGGTTAGAGGTATCGGTCTTAAGTATAATAAAATTATCAGCCTTGCCGTCCCCCGGACAAGCGTAGAGAACATTTTCAGCCTCAGGAGTAAATATGGTATGCGGTAAACACTGACCAAAGGATCGGGATGCCAATGCCAGGCAAAAAACAATAAGCAACACCCTTTGCAGGCGGTTTAATCGCAGGCTATTTAAGATAGGTTCTTCCATTTTGATCCAATTAGTTTTGAATCAGTACATTACTACTATATACTTAACGAACAACTATATCATAAATCGTACCACAAGCAAAAAAAAAACCCCGAAGAACAAATTCCCCAGGGTTCGAAACATCAAAAGGCAAATAAAATGATGATAAATTTTCTATTTCGCAACGACTAGTTTGACTCTATCAAATATATAACCATTTTTGAAAATAATGAAATAAATTCCCGGACTTAAGGCCGATATATCTACTCTAACTTGCTCATTATCAATTCCTCCAGTAGGTAAATTAATTTTTTGCTGAAAGCCTCCTGCAAGGGAAATCAGGCTGATGGAGGGTTTGCCTCCTTGTATGGATTTGTTCTTGAATTGAAGAAAAACCTCCTGTTTTGCAGGGTTCGGAAAAATAGATAAAAATGCAGGTGAAGAACCGTCAACTCCAGAGGTTTTACAACCTGGGCCGGAATTGATTTTTTGCAGTGTTACAAAATTTGAACTCAAATCATAACATCCTGAGGCAAGCACAGTGCTGGTTACATTATCATTTCTGAATACGGATAGAAGTCCTCCATAAGAAACTCCATAAATCCTGCTTACTCCCGGATCGGCCCCGTTAAAGTCAACGCCCGCGGAAGATCGTTCTATAATACTTTGTAACCTGTTGTTTTGATCCGTGACCAAATAGGCATATTTCAGACCAGTGTTGCCGGTATGGATGAATAAAAGGGTATCCTTTCCCAGGTCTTCCACACAAATGGTTGTCGTCGTGTCTCCATTACTCAAACTGATTCTCCCGGCTTCTGCATTGGACTTGTAGACAGAAATAAAATCCGAGGAGATTGCGAAACAACCGGTACTGAGGTCACCGGAAAGAATGGTTTTACCCGATAACTGCAGATTGCCCGTATAGGATATTCCATAAATTTTACAGAAACCAAGGCTGAATGTATCCAGGTCAAAGCTGGCGTCAATACTCCATCCCAAAATATTGCCTTCTGCGGAGGTAATTACAAAAGCATAAGGAAGAGGAGTCTCGCCGGATGAAACAACTGAAATAAAATCAGACTGACCGTCCTGGGGACACAAATAATATTCCTTTACACCACCTCCTGAAGAAACAGTGCCTGCATTGGGTGCATATTTATGGATGGTGATCGAATTGGCTGAAATATTAAAACAACTGTCAGCCAATCGGGATTCAGACACCTTTGAGCCAATCAGGGCCGTGAAATTGCCCCGGTAAGCCATCCCAAAAATCTGTATTGTACCAGATGGAATTTGGTTATTGATAATCAGACCTGAAGTGGAAATATACTTTAAGGTATCAGACTGGATGCCGATATAAATATAATTAACCCCGGGGGTGGCTCCGTTTGTAGACAAAAACACGGTATCCGGAGCCGATTCGCTGATACAATAATTTAACAAGGTAACATTCAGATTTGTCTTAATCGTGCCTGCTGACAACTCATCAGCAAAAACCTGAATTGAGTTTTGACTCCATTGGAAACAATCTGCTGCAAAAGGAAGCCGCGTGAGGGTATCCCCTATTTTTACCAGCACAGAGCCAAGGTAACTGACCCCGAATATTTTTTTCGTGCCAGGGGGCAATGTTTCAAAATTGATCTGGTCTGCATGGAATGCCAGGATTTTATCATCCCCATCGGCCAGCACATACTGATAATCCAAATAAGTTTGGGAAGTAGTCTTTAAAGGAATAAAATCTGGCCATCCATCCTTATGGCATATGGTATAGGTTGTATCACCTGAAGCCAGGCTGATCCTGCCACCAACCGGTTCATCTTTAATCAGGATAACAGGATTGGATGAAATATTGGAACAACCTGAAGCGAGGATCCCATTTTTAAAAAGGTCACCTGGACGGATCAAAAGCTCACCGGTATAGGCCAGTCCCCAAATTTTACAGATCCCTTTTAACGGGGAATTCAGATGAAGAGTATCATGCTCGAGCACTCTGATGACGGTATCTTTATCGGTGGTAAGGATGTAGGTAAAAAAACTGTTGTGTTCCAGTGCAGCTTTGAATCGAATGGACACCACCGCCTGGGAAGTACACAGCCTGAGGGTATCATTCCCGTCTTCAAAGCTTATGCTTCCCGCGATAGCTTCATCCTTGATCACTGTCAGCGCTGCCGAGAGCTGAGCACAACCCGAAGATAAATTGGAGCGATTGATTACACTTCCTGCAGTCAGGTTAAGCTGACCGGTATAGGATATCCCATACACCCGGTATACCCCATTATTTAATGCAGAAATATCCATCGACTTTCCTGAAATCAAAGTAATAAACCGGTCCTGGGTGTCTGCTAAAAACAAGATAGACGGCAGCAAACCCGTGCCATTCCATGACATATCAACAGTGAGTGCCCCGGTATCTGTGGCACAATAAAATTTTTCATTAGTCTGATCCACAAACTGCAGTGTACCGGTTTTAGGTATATCTACCAATATGGTCAGAAACTGATCTGAATAGTCAAAACAATCATCTGAAGCAGGCGATGTAATGGATTGTCCGCTATTCAGGGTTACAATTCCGGTATAGCCAAGGTGATAAATTCTCCATTGACCGATCGGCAGCTTATTAAAGTCATACGCAGCTGAATCGGTCCAGGCTTGAACTGCACCATTGATGTCGGTGATCACCCATAGTTTATCCTGACCTTTGCTGTTGGAGGATGTGAGTTGAATAAAATCTGCACTTGAATCTTTGCAGATAGATAGCGAATCCGTTGAATTTAAAAAATGAGGTTGTCCCCCATCAGGCAAAGCCTTAACGACAGTCAGGGCGTTTTCTGTTATTGCAAAACAATCGTCAGACCAGGTCAGGGAATGGATGTTTTGCCCCAGATAGCTTTCGGATAATTTGCCGGTAAAAGTTAAACCCCAGATCCGGCAGGTTCCGGCGCTCAGGGCTTCGACGGGTATTGAAGCAGATTCAGCGACTGCTAAAACCCTATTGAGTGTATCGGTGAATATAGTGCGGGTATATCCGGCAGAGTTGTTTACCAGTTGTGTGGACAAGATTTGACTTTTAGTACTGGAAGAACAAATAAACAGGTCATCCTGGCCTTCTAAAAACTGAATTTTTCCACCACGGGGCAAATCCCTGATGGTAGTAATAAAATTAGCACTGAGTACATAACAATCTGACGCTAAAACACCGGAAATATTGGAGCCAATACTGCCTGTGAAATTGCCGGTAAAACTCAATGCATACGTTTTACACACCTTGCAATTAAGCTGGTCCCCATCAAAAACCGGTAAGTCGGACGACCAAACGATTTTGTTTTCTTCATTGACGACGAGGTATTTTATTTTATTCCGTGTTGGGAAACTAGCTTCTACGTGAATAGAATCTGGTTTGGAATCCGGGGCGCAGATAAAACCAGGCAATAAGTCGATATTGTTGATAATGGGAGCAATCGGATACTCCTGGATAATGGTAATAAAATTGGTCGAGCGTGCATAACATAAGTCAGTTATCCTGGCACTGAGGATATGCTGGCCGATCACTTTATTTATTGACCCTTTATATGAAAATCCATAGACGTGAAACTCCGCACCGGGCAACCCGTTAAAGTCCAATATTCCAGTGGTCGAAAGCCGGACAATAGTGTCGTTTTTATTGGTGATGGCGAATAAAAAAGGGGTTGAAAAAGTATAGGGCCGGAAGGATACGATATCGGATTTGCCATCTGGACAAATATAAATAAGAGTATCTCCTGAGAAAGTCTGCACCCTTTTACCCGATACACATTGAGCCTGGCTATCGTAAGCCATGACCATAAAAAGGCAATAGCATATAGCCTTAACAACTAATTTCATAAAGTAGGTTTTGTTTTAAAAAGTAAAATCTGAATACATTGGGGCTAACAAAAAAATTCACACTTCAATAACACGTGAAACCACTATTAAAAGAAAAATTTATGTATTTATAAATCAATTCCTTAATGCCAGTTTCACCAGGCGCTATTTACGCGCTTTAATATTTCTTTGCATTTCCTTAACCCCCCAGAATGCATATCCAAAGGCAAAGTAAGAATATGATGTTGATACATTTAGTTAAGATAAATACATATTAAATTCACACATATATTAGTAACAAACAATGTAACTAAAGGAGGTAAAATCAATACCACGATAAAGATCTTCTTATTAGATTCTGTCACCGTCAACACGATTTGATAAAAATTATTGTTGTAGAAAAATAAATAAATAAATAAAAATTTATTCTGACCCTTCAGTAGAGGTTGGACGCATAAACCATGGTGTTCGTCTATTCACCAGGGATATACCATAACGGGCACCCTGCTTTCCGATATCTTTGCACCCAAATTATGACAACCCGCTTTTTTATACTCATATTGTTATTGATTGGTATTGACCTTTACAGTTTCCAGTGGCTGAGGCACCTGACACACCAACTTAGTGCATCCTGGAAATGGGGTGCCTATGCTTTTTTCTGGGCAGGTAGCCTGGTTACGCTGATTTTATTCCTGTTTACTTTTATAGGACAAACGGATAAAATTCCTCCCACCCTGCTGCTCTATCTCAGGGCATTTGCTTTCATAAGTTATTTGTCAAAGTTGGCTAGCCTTCCGGTATTGTTGATTGATGATTTGCGACGAGGAGCCGGACAGTTGTTAAACATGCTCCGCCCATCTTATGCCTTTAGTCCTTCCCGCTCTAAATTTTTATCATCCTTCAGTGCCTTAGTGGCGGGATTACCCTTCGTTACCCTCCTGCACGGCATGGCCCGAAATGCTTACCGGTATAAAATACATAAAGTAAAAATCCCTGTCAAAAACCTGCCTCCGGCGTTGGAAGGACTTCGCATCGTTCAGATCTCGGATATTCACTCCGGCAGCTTTACCAGCAAAGAACCTATCATGAAGAGTGTAGAACTGGTTTCCGGGCTAAATCCGGACCTTATATTCTTCACCGGTGACCTCGTAAATTCGCGGGCAACCGAAATCGAGCCTTATCTGGATATCTTTTCCAACATGAAAGGAAAACATGGAAGTTATTCTGTCCTTGGCAATCATGATTATGGTGACTACGTCCAATGGGAGGATGACGGTAGTAAACAAGCCAATTTCGAAAAATTAAAATCCCACCATGCCGCAATGGGGTGGAAACTTTTGTTAAATCAACATGATGAAATCCAGGTCAATGGCCACACAATCAGTATCATCGGCGTTGAAAATTTTTCGGCATCAAAAAGATTTTCCAAGTACGGCAACCTGTCCAAAGCATATGAAGGAGTTTCAAAAGATAGTTTAAAATTATTATTGTCCCACGACCCCAGTCACTGGGAATATGAAGTCACTACTCAATATCCGGATATCAGCCTGACTTGTTCAGGGCATACCCATGGGTTTCAGTTTGGTATTGAAATTCCAGGTTATTTCAGATGGAGTCCCAGTCAATATGTATACAAACAATGGGCGGGGCTTTATCAACAGGGATTACAATACCTCTATGTCAACCGGGGGTTTGGATTTCTGGCTTATCCAGGCCGCGTTGGTATTCTGCCTGAAATAACTGCTTTTGAACTGACCGCCGCAGTCTGAGCCGGACTGTTTATTTATTGGATCCGGCACCATAATTTTGTTTTCAATTATTTTTGTCTGCATGCGCTCACTACCCTTTTTAGTCATGATTATTCTTACAGGCTGTAAGTCTGAGCCCCCGACCTACGAAAAGAACAAAATCCTCGGCCGATGGATGGTGATCGAAGCACATCGGAATAACCGCCCCACTCAAACGGTCAATGGCGCTATCTTCTCCATTTCAAACCAGGAATTGCAACATAACCTGTATGGAGCAGATTCGACCTATGCCATTACCTGGGGGAAAGAGGCTATTCTTACTTCCGTTTCCAGCTACACCATTGAATCACAGCAGGATTCCATGTTGGTTTTGTTTACAACCCTTCAGGAATACCCCTTCCGGCTTTCTCTGAAAAAAATAGATTTTATCCAAACAGAAGAATAATATTTGCGTCAGAATATGGGTTTCATCCAATCCATATTGCCCTCTTTAAAAATCCAGAACAATACCGATACCCCGATTGGCACCAGGATACTGATCCATAATAAAGGATAATACCAAAATGGCACATTGGCATATTCTAAACGATCCGCGATCCAGGAGATGACTAATATAGCCAGGGTAATGAGCGCAATGCCGGCGCTCAGCAACAAAGCCGTATAATCATGTATCAGCCATATTAATGTATAAAAAACACCCTGGATCAGGGTGATCAATACCAAATGTTCTTTGTTCATTTCACTTCAACATCAATACATTTAACCAAACCAAAAGAACAACACGAATGTTTCAATAACCATCATTTTCAATATGAAAAATCATAGGGCAAATTGCCTTTTATCCTGCCAGTCATTTCTGTGGTATTTGGCTTGTCCGGATACAAAATATAAAATATTTATAGTTTTGCACCCTAATTTAATCCGCGATTAAACATATCTATGAGTAAAAAGTTATTGATTGTAGAGTCTCCGGCCAAAGCCAAAACGATCGAAAAGTTCCTGGGAGAGGACTATCAGGTCAAGTCTAGTTTTGGGCATGTTCGCGACCTGGAGAAAGGAAAGAAAGGGATTGAGATTGAAAATAATTTTCAGCCTAATTATATCATCAGCCCGGAAAAAACAAAAGTTGTCAAAGAGCTAAGGGATACCGCTAAAAAAGCATCGGAAGTATGGCTCGCTACGGACGAAGACCGTGAAGGGGAAGCCATAGCCTGGCATTTATGTGAAGTACTCGGACTGGATGCCAGACAAACAAAAAGGATTGTTTTTCACGAAATCACCAAAACAGCTATTCAGAATGCCGTGTTAAATCCCCGTCGGGTGGATCTTGACCTTGTCAATGCACAACAGGCCCGCAGGGTATTGGATCGATTGGTTGGGTTTGAATTATCAGAATTGTTGTGGAGAAAAATAAAAAATAATTTATCCGCAGGCCGTGTCCAATCTGTTGCAGTAAAACTGGTGGTCGAACGCGAACGCGAGATAAGAAGTTTTGCAGTCACTCCTTTTTTTAAAGTCACTGCACTTTTTAAGGTTCAGGATGCAGAAGGTAAAACATACACCATTAAAGCAGAGAGGCCCGAGCGTTTTGACCAAAAGCTGGATGCCCGGGCATTTTTAAATTCATGCCTGAGTGCCCGTTTTAACATTCAAAGTATCGACATCAAACCGTTGAGGCGAAAACCGGCAGCTCCTTTTATTACCTCTACCCTGCAGCAGGAAGCCAGCCGCAAACTCGGATTTTCAGTATCGCGGACTATGGTGACTGCTCAAAGGCTATACGAGCAAGGTTGGATTACGTATATGAGGACTGATTCGACCGCGCTAAGCTCACTGGCCGTCCAACAAATTGTGGAAGAGATAGAAAAAAATTATGGAAAAGCGTATGTAGAACAGCGCGTGTATAAAAGTAAGTCAGCGAATGCACAGGAAGCTCACGAAGCAATCAGACCTTCGTATTTTAACCGGATAGAAGTATCTGCGATCCGGGATGAACAAAGACTTTACGAACTGATTTGGAAAAGAACACTTGCCTCACAAATGGCCGATGCTGAATTGGAAAAAACCATTGTAAAAATCGGCATCTCTACCCTACCCTTTGAAATCCTCCAGGCAGAAGGTGAAACCCTCAAGTTTGATGGATTTTTAAAAGTATATCTCGAATCGGAAGACGAAGAAGATGATAACCACGATGAATCCATATTGCCTCCTTTACACCTTGGACAAGCTTTAGACCTGAAGAAAATGGAAGCCGTCCAGCGCTTTACCCGACCTCCATCCCGGTTTACGGAAGCTATGCTCGTAAAAAAACTGGAAGAACTGGGTATCGGTCGCCCTTCCACCTATGCTCCAACTATTTCTAAAATCATGGAGCCTGGCAGAGGTTATGTTATAAAAGAACAACGAGAGGGCACCGAGAGAAAGTTTGAAGTGCTTACACTTGAACATGGAGCGATCCGCGAACATATGGATTCAGAAATTACCGGAGCTTCTAAAAATCATTTGTTCCCGTCTGATATGGGTATGCTGGTGGTGGATTACCTGTCAAAAAATTTTGACGGAATCATGAATTACAGTTTTACCGCAGAGATCGAAAAGCAATTTGACATCATCGCTGAAGGGAAAATGGAATGGCACGAGATGATCGCTACCTTTTATCACCCGTTTCATAAAAAACTCGAGGATACGATTCAGAATACGGGCAGAGAAAGTGGCAAAAGGGTATTGGGCAAAGATCCAAAGTCCGGGCGCTCCGTTTTTGTCCGGATGTCCCGATTCGGTCCGGTGGTCCAGATCGGTGAACCGGAAGAACTCAAAGAGGATGAAAAACCGGAATTTTCCAATCTCAAACCCGGTCAATCCATGGAGAATATCTCCTTTGAGGATGCCATGGAATTGTTTAAACTTCCCAGGTCCCTTGGCGAATACGATGGCAAAGAAGTCATCATCGGACAGGGGCGTTTTGGACCCTATGTTAAATTTGATGAAGGGTTTATCTCAATCCCTAAAGGAGAAGACCCTTTGGCCGTTACTATGGATCAGGCGGTGGAATGGATTGAGGCTAAACGAATTGAAAACGCACCTTTAGCATTTTATAAAGAAAAACCAATCACCAAAGGCAAGGGCCGGTTTGGCCCTTTTGTAAAATGGAATGATTTATTTGTCAATGTTCCGGCCAAAATAGATTTCGAAAACCTGGAACCCAAAGCGGCCATTGAACTCGTTAAAATCAAAGAAGAAAAAGAAGCAAAACGATTCATTCACAACTGGGAGGAAGAGAAAATCAGTGTCCAGAACGGACGCTGGGGCCCTACCATGCATTTTGGAAAAAAATATTACAACTTTCCCAAGGACAAAGATGGCAAAAGGATTTCCGTTGAAGAAGCCGCTCAATATACCCTGGAGCAGGTAAAGGCTTTAATCGAGGCCGCAGATCCGCAGGCTTTTCAGAAAAAATCAAAAGCCGCCAAAAAGCCTAAAGCCGCAGCAACAAAAAAACCAGCGACTACGAAAAAAGCTGGCCCGGCTAAAAAAATAATTATTAAAGCCAAAGCATTATCCTAATCTTCTTATTTATTTGACTTGCTGAGGTTTGGACATGATCCTGGAAAGCCGCATCTGAATATGATTGTCATTATATTTGGGAGTTCCTACTAAAATGAGCATGTCGTTGTTGAATTTGGATTGCCACTCACTTTTCTTTTCACTGGCATCTCTCGGCATCAGTTCAATAAAACCCAGATTATCTACAGTATAGTTGCCTTTTGAAGTGATTTTACCGTAAGTACCTTTTTCGTATTTTCCATTGTCGTAAAATTGGATCCAGAATCCTGCCATTTCTTCCGGAGTGATGTTTTTAGACCCTTCAATCCCACCGTCAAATTTCCAGAATTTATTGCTGAGGTCTTTAATCAGTATGGTATCAAAATGGCTGTATTTATTCTTGGCTATAGCGGCTGGGTTATCAAAACTGGAAGCTACAGGTACGGCAGGTTTGACGGCATTGGAAGATTCCGGTATTACTGCATTGACGCCAGCGGTATCTTTTTTGGAAAACATATCTTCCGATGTTTTGGAATCCGACTTGCAGAATGCAAAAGCAAAGGACAGGTATAAAATAAAATAACCAAATTTGTTGAAGTTCATCATATGATCGATTTTGAAAGCGCAAAAATATGGCATTCCATTTTGAGAATATAATAAATTCCACTATTCGGCAAAATGGGCTGATTCAACCCGGAGATTCCATATTGGTCGCTGTCAGTGGAGGATCGGATTCGATGTGCCTGGCTTTTCTTTTGCACAAACTTCAATTCAAGGTGGCGGTTGCTCATGTTAATTTCAGACTAAGAGGGCCTGAGTCCGACCTGGATGAAACCCTGGTCAAAGAATGGTGCCTTAATAACGGGGTGGCTTTCCATGTTGCAGCTTTTGATACCCAAATGGAAGCGCAGAAATTAAAAAAGGGGATACAGGAAACGGCACGCATTTTAAGATATGACTGGTTTGAACAATTATCCTTAGAATTTAAATACCATAAAATCGCAGTAGCCCACCACCTCGATGATCAGGCGGAAACCGTGCTGTTTAATCTGATCCGCGGGGCGGGTTTGAAAGGGGCCAAAGGGATATCGATACAACAGGGAAAAATTATCCGGCCCCTGATCAATATACCCAAAATTGACTTATTAAATTATGTCAAAGAGCACCAGGTCCCCTACCGCGAAGACCAGTCCAACCTGAAATCAGCGTATTCACGCAACAAAATCAGGCATGACGTACTGCCTCTGTTAAATATGATAAATCCCAAAGCGGCTGCCCATATAGCCCAGTTTGGATTAAGGCTTCAATCGGTCCTCCCTGGTTATCAGGCCTGGAAAAAGACCCAAACCGAAAAATACATTACCCGTAACCACCATGGGTTTATCATAAAACTCCCAGAAACGATCGAGGTGGGACTTTGGTATGTTTTGTTAGAAGAATTTGGATTTAATGAAGATCAGGTCAGTCAGTTACATCAGGCTATTCAAAGCAAGGCAGTGGGCAAACTTTTTTTATCCGATGCCTATCAATTAGTGTATGCCGGTGCTCAAGTTGAAATCCGGCCAATAACTTCCGCTAATATGCCTGTTCATATTCAGATTGAAGAACTGCCATTCCAGGCCAAGCTTCAGGAAAATGAATTTACTTTCAATTGGAGCAGCGATGAGCAACCCGGGCCAACCCTCTGGCAACTGGATATCAGTCAATGTACTATGCCGTTGACCTTGCGTACCTGGTTGCCCGGGGACCGATTTAAACCTGCGGGTATGTTGGGCGAGAGAAAAAAAATACAGGACTATCTGACTGATTCAAAAGTTTCCGGCTTTCAAAAAAAACAAGCCCTGGTGCTGGTTTCTAACGAAGAAATAATCTGGGTCTGGCCACCGGGCCGGATGAGTGAAACAGTAAAGCCCGGTATAGATAAAACTATGCTGATGACTATTTCAGTTCTGGAAACTTAAATGGGCTGTCCGGACCTATCGGTTGAACCCTAATCTGTGACCAAATCCAGGTCCCTTAAATTTGCCATCGTGGTATATCAATTCACCATTGACCCAGGTAGCTTTTGCCTTTCCTCTGAATTGCCTGTTTTCGAGCGGAGACCACCCGCATTTATAGTATATATTGTCTTTTGACACCAGTTGAAGATCATCCGCATCCACCAAACACAAATCGGCATAATAACCTTCGCGTATAAACCCCCTTTCTTTTACCTGGAAACAAATAGCAGGACTATGACACATTTTTTCAACGATATTTTCCAGAGTGATCAGTCCCTGATGATAAAAGTCCAGCATAATCTGAAGACTGTGCTGGATGAGCGGCAATCCGCTGGCGGCCTGGAGGTATCCCCGCGTTTTTTCTTCCAGGGTGTGGGGCGCGTGGTCTGTGGCGATAATGTCCAGTCGATTATCCAATAGAGCCTTCAACAACGCTTTGCGGTGGCGACTTGATTTAATGGAAGGGTTACATTTTATTTTGTTTTGTAGATCTTTATAATCTTCCTGGTCAAAATACAGATGATGGACACACACTTCAGAGGTTATCCTTTTTTGATCCAGCGGAATTAAGTTAGAAAACAAATCCAGTTCTTCCTCCGTAGAAATATGGAGTATGTGTAACCTGCTGCCAAACCGTCGGGCTAATCCCACCGCTTTGGAACTCGAAGCCAGACAACCTTCTGCACTCCGTATATATTCATGGCAATGGGCCGGGATATCATCACAAAATTTAATTTTATATTCTTCCAGCTTTTGCCGGTACATCCCTTCATCTTCACAATGAGTAGCAATGAGCGATGGGGACTCCTGGAATATCATCTCCAGTGAATGGTCGTTTTGAACCAACAAATCCCCGGTGCTGGAACCCATAAAAATCTTCACACCTGCATAAATAGCGGGGTTAAGTTTTTTTATTTCATCCAGATTGTAATCGCTGGCACCGAGATAAAAGGAATAATTACAGAATGATTCTCTGGTCGCCAGTTCAAATTTTTGTTCGAGTAGATCAAGGGTAGTTGCAGCGGGAATTGTATTCGGCATTTCCATAAAACTGGTAACCCCACCCGCTACGCCAGCCCTGGATTCAGATCCAATATCTGCTTTGTGGGTCAGCCCGGGCTGCCTGAAGTGCACCTGGTCATCGATGATACCCGGTATGAGGAACAGGCCTTTACCATCCACTTCTTCATATTTATATTCAGGGCGATATGATCCGATATGGGAAATGCGATCACCCTCGATCAACAGATCAGTATCTTCAATTTTTCCTTCATTGACGAGGCGGACCTGGTGTATTAAAACGGCTTTTGGCATATATTCCTGTTGAATCGAAAATTATCTACTTTTGACCACATCTGATGAGTTCTCCGGTCATTTATTCTGCTATAGGGATCCTTGGTGGTGGCCAATTGGGGAAAATGCTCGCCCAGGCCGGTGCGGACTGGAACCTTAATCTGCAGGTGTTGGATCCATCGGCTGAATGTCCCGCAAGTTGTTGTGCTCATCAGATTACCGGTGATTTCAGGGATTATGAATCGGTGGTTGCATTTGGCCGCGATAAACAACTCATCACCATTGAAATAGAAGATGTAAATCTTGAGGCATTGCAATTGCTGGCCGACCAGGGTGTTGAAGTTTATCCTTCCCCTTCATCCCTGGAAATAATACAGGATAAGGGTAAACAAAAATTATTTTATAAAGAACATGGTTTTCCAACTTCTGATTTTGCCCTGGTGGAAACCGGTCAGGCCTTAGATGGGTTACTGCAGCAAAAAATCTGGAATTATCCTTTTGTTCAAAAACTGCGAAAAGCCGGCTATGATGGCCGCGGGGTACAGATTTTAAATAACAGTTTAGACCGGAATAATTGGTTTGAACACCCCAGTATTATTGAAGAAAGAATCAATATCGATAAAGAAATTGCCGTGCTGGTCGCAAGAAACAAACAAGGGGAGGTCACTTCTTACGATCCTGTCGAAATGGTCTTTCACCCGGTGGCCAATCTCTTATTGTATCAGGAATGTCCCGCAAATATTTCCTCCTCGCTGTCAGAACAGGCCAGGCACCTGGCTGAAAACCTCATCAGTGCATTGAATGTGGTTGGTTTGCTGGCTGTTGAATTTTTTATTGATCACTCGGGAAGGTTATTAATCAATGAAGTTGCACCAAGACCGCACAATAGCGGACATCATACCATTGAAGCCAGCATGACCTCGCAATTTCAACAACATTGGAGATGTATCCTGGGGCTCCCGCTTGGATCAACCGAAAGCAGGGATTGTTCCATCTTATTAAATCTGCTCGGTGAGCCCGGTTTTATGGGGCCCGCCCGATACGAAGGCATGGCAGACTGCCTGTCCTTGCCCGGGGTCTTCATTCATTTGTACGGAAAAAAAGAGACAAAACCCTTCCGTAAAATGGGGCATATCACTTTATTAGGGCAGGATCCTGTCCGGCTAAGGGCACTGGCCGAAG
>Ga0138256_10003262_pt1 | contig 17290 bp, 15 predicted proteins | sample KNB2016incub_MG_FD_105486 | JGI IMG/M metagenome (GOLD analysis project Ga0138256, IMG submission 105486) | Active sludge microbial communities from wastewater in Klosterneuburg, Austria - KNB2014incub_MG | ecosystem: Engineered > WWTP > Activated sludge > Unclassified | place: Austria... | reverse complement strand
TATATATTTCACGTACTTTCTGAACTTCATTTTTAAAATCCTTCATATTAACATTCCGGATGGTCAGATTTTCTTTTTTAATAATCATCTCGCTGATCCTGTTTAGCTTATTCATCATCGGTTCGTTTTTGATAACGTCTTTACTGATCCAAAAGGCGTAAAGATCCTTTGCCTTTTTCAGACCGAAGCCGTCGTATAGCTTCAGATAATATTCCGGATTGTACGGCATAAGCATCACAGGCGGTAAATCAAAGCTGTCCGTGAGCAGACCGCATTCGTCATTAGTGGATGGATTTACCGGACCGCGCAGAGTATCCATTCCGTTTTCTTTTACAAACTCAGCCGCCTTTTCAAATAAAGCGTTTGAGATATTGATGTCATTCTCAGATTCAAAAAATCCAAAGAAACCGACTTTATCATTATAGAATTTATTATGAGTGTCATTAATAATACCGGCAATTCGTCCGCATAGTTCGCTGTTTTTGTAAGCAAGCCATAGCTTTATCTTTGCGTGTTTATAAAATGGATTTTTCTTTTCATCAAGATTATTCTTCACATCAAATCTTAAAGGCTCAACCCAGTATTTATTTCCTTTATAAAATTTATACGGGAATTCAATGAACTTATTTTTTTCAGCGTCTGATCCGACTTCTATGATCTCTATTCTATCCGGCAAATTATATTGTTGGTAATTTCTAAATTAGTATTTTTAAATTTACATTTAAAGTTTGGATAATATTTCTTCAGTATGTCCGTCCACTTTCACTTTGTTAAAAATTTCCGAAATCTTTCCTTTCTCATCTATGATAAATGTTGTCCTTTCTATTCCCATATATTTTCTTCCGTACATGCTTTTCTCTTTCCATACATCGTATTCTTTGAGCATGTCAAGATTTTCATCGGACAATAATGTAAAAGGAAGGTCATATTTCTTTTTAAATTTCTGATGCGAGAAAGTATTATCTTTACTCACGCCAATTACAACTGCATTTTTCTTTTCGATGATTTTTATATTATCTCTGAAACTGCACGCTTCTTTTGTACAGCCGGAAGTATCATCCTTAGGATAAAAATATAAAATCACTTTCTTACCTTTAAGATCTTTCAGACTTACTTTTTCACCGGTATCGCTTATCAGCGTAAAGTCCGGCGCTTTGTCTCCGATGTTAAGCATAGTTTGTTGAATTTAATTTTAATTCCATCCTGTCTTTGCAAAGTTTCTTTTAATTAAAAGACCTGCTAAAATTCCCGTAATTATAAATAGCATTCCGTAAAATGTATCTCCTAATATAATTTTACCTGTTCCGAATAAAAATGAATATGCCATTACTATTCCGGCAAACCAGTTGATCATCAGAAGATAATATCCTGTATCAGATTTTACTTCAGGCATTTTATCGGAGATCTTTTTCCATCCGATTCCGCCGGGATGCACTCTCTCATAAAATGTTCCGAGCTTTCCGGGATCAGTTGGTTTTGTGATAAACACTGTTACAATCCATGCAAGTGTAGTGATCGGTACAATTATAAAAAGCGTTTCGGGAAATTTCACTCCGAAATCTCCGAAGAATAAAATTCCATATACAATAAACGGAGTAACCGTTGCAACTATCTCTGCAATAGCATTTACTCTCCACCAGAACCATCTCATTATAAGCACCAGACCCAGACCTGCGCCGCATTCGATCAGAAAGCTCCATACTCCTGAAATGCTTGTCATTTGAGTTGTTACAATCACCGACAGGAACATAAAAACAATTGTCATCACTCTTGCAATTACCACATAATGCTTTTCGCTTTTATTCTCTGAAACAAATCTTCTGTAAAAATCATTTATAAAATACGACGTGCCCCAGTTCAGATGAGTAGCTATAGTCGACATATAAGCTGCAAAAAAAGCAGCAAGTAAAAGTCCTTTGAGTCCTGGCGGAAGAAAATCATTCATGGCTTTGACAAATCCGAGTCCTTTATCAGCTTGAGAAAGATCAGGATACAATATAAGAGAGCATAATCCGACTATGATCCAGGGCCATGGTCTGATACAATAATGCGCTACCTGAAAAAACAGAGTTGCGAAGAGAGAGTTTTTTTCATCCTTGGCACTCATCATTCTCTGCGCGACATATCCTCCTCCGCCGGGTTCTGCGCCAGGATACCATGAAGCCCACCACTGAAGTCCGATAAATGCGAGAAAAGATGAAATAGTTAATGCGAGTATTCCGCCTGCTGAAGTTTCATTATTTGCTGAACTGTCAGAAGAGATCTCGGGAGTAAACCTAAGCGCCCAGTCCGGAAGTTTTGCTTTCATTCCGTCAATGCCGCCGATCTCCGGAGAATTAACAACTATAACTGCTAAGATGATACATCCGCCCATTGCCAGTAAAAACTGAAATGCATCATTAACGGCAACACCCCAGAGTCCTGAAATTGCTGAATAGATCGCGGTAAAGAGCATACAGGCTCCGACATAATAGATTGCATTACCGGCATTTACATATTCAGGGAACATTCCGATGAGAATTTTAATCATAGCCAGATTTACCCAGCCCATTATAATGGTATTCATGAAAATTCCCATGTAAATAGCTTTGAAACCTCTGAGAAATGCGGCTGACTTTCCGGAGTAGCGAAGTTCTATAAATTCAACATCGGTTAGAATATTCGCCCTTCTCCACAATCTTGCGAAGAAGAATACTGTCAGCATTCCGCCGATGAGCATATTCCACCAAAGCCAGTTACCTGCAATGCCATTCTGACCTACAAGTTCTGTAACGGCAAGCGGAGTATCAGCTGCAAACGTTGTTGCAACCATTGAAAGACCGGCCAGCCACCACGTCAGCTTTCTTCCTGAAAGGAAAAAATTCTCTGTAGTTCCGCCGGATCTTTTGGAATAATAAATTCCAACTGCAAAGGATATTACAAAGTAGATGAAAACAATTAACCAGTCTGAAATATGCATCCGGAATTGTTATAAATTTAATTTTGGCAATTTAAACCTAATATTTTAAAATAGAAACACAGTATTTTCATTCAGGAAACAAAATTTGATTTCAATTTTAATGTGTGAGAACTATCCGGAAATAATTTTAAAAAAATCACGTCAAAGGGGAAATCAATTCCTTGTTATTTTTCATTAATATGAGTATTTTTAAAACTTATTTATAAAAATCTGAAATGAAAAGAACATATCAACCAAGTAACAGAAAGAGAAAAAATAAGCACGGCTTCAGAGAGAGAATGGCAACCAAAAACGGCAGGAAAGTGCTTGCCAGAAGAAGAGCCAAAGGCAGAAAGAAACTTACTGTCAGTGATGAATTTACAAGACACCCGTAATTGCAAATAGGGAAAATGATTTTTCCTGATGAAAAAATCTGATAATTCTAACGGAGACAAAAGTCTTAAAAGAAAAAACATCATCCGCGGTTACAGTATTTTTTCTGAAATTCTGAATGACTCCAAAGTAATTCAGACCGGGTTTGTAAAAGCATACATTCATTCGAAAGATAAAGAGCCACTTAATAAAAAAATATTCAGCCCGCTTGATACTTTAAATGTAAAAGTGGGCTTTATTATTGCTAAAAAGTCAATCAGTAAATCTGTTTTCCGCAACAGACTTAAGAGATTATTCAGAGAATCCTACAGATTAAATAAACTCGAACCAGAAGCCAAAGGAAAAATAATTTATGTGATTTATACTCTGAGTCTTAACGGCTATAATCACTTTAAAGAATTTCCATTGGCTAAAATGAGTTTTGTGGAAAATGAAATGAAATTACTGAATTCAAAAATTAAGTTATATTTAGAAGAAAAATACAGTTGAGTATAATTGCAATATATATAATTCGGTTCTATAAAATATTCATCTCGCCGTTACTCCCAAATTCGTGCCGGTTTGAGCCTTCATGTTCAGAATACAGTATTGAAGCTTTCCGAGTTCATGGATTTTTTAAAGGATCCTATCTCACCGTCAGAAGGATTTTGAGATGCAATCCTTTTTGTAAATGCGGCTATGATCCTGTCCCTCAGCCGGAAGACCGTTCGGATAAGCAAAATTATTTTTATCAGAAAATTAAATAAATTTTAATCTAATCTTTACAATATAATAAATGGATAAAAGATCGGTATTTGGTTTTATATTAATCGGCATCGTATTGATGGTATGGCTTTACTGGAATTCCGGAAATCAGCAGAGAACGCAGCAGAATTTAAAAAAGACAGAGGACAGTTCACTCACTTCGACTGAAAAACCCGGCAAAAATAATACAATTATTGCAGAAGATACTTTAAGCTTAAAGGACACAGTCAAAAGTTCATCTGTACTGGAGGATTCTCTTAAATTAGTTTACGGAAATAAATTTTATACCAGGTCAATAAAGTATCCCGGCGCTGAAGAGGAAAAGACCATAACAGTTTCCAACGATCTAACGGATATTGAATTCACCAATTACGGCGGCGGTATAAAAATGTACACCATTAAAAATACCGAGACCTGGGAGAAAAAACCGCTTCAGCTTGTGGACTGGAAGAAAGGTAAAGAGTTACATTTACTATTCACTTCCAAAGAGGGCAGATCGGTTAATACAAGAGATTTTGTGTTCACATCTGATTATGAAAATAATCAAAAAGTTGAAGTAAGCAAAGATGGTACATTTAAACTGAAATTTACTCTTGTCATCTCAGACGACAGTACTGAAAAAATTATTAAGACATACAGCTTCCATCCTGATAAATATGATTTTGACGTGAACTATGAATTTATTAATCCGGGTAAATATATTTCAGATAATAAATATCAGGTCGTCTGGGAATCGTCTCTTAATATGTCTGAATTCAGAAGCGATCAGGAAGCGACTTTTGCAGAAGCTTCAGCGCATATGGGCGGAGAGCTCGAATACATTGACGCAACAGATGTTCAGGAATCATACAAGGAAGATCTGAACGGAAATACCGACTATGTCAGTATGAGAACGAAATATTTCGGTCTGTTCATAATTCCGGAAAGCAGAAAAGGTGACGGTGCATATCTCTCAGGTTATAAAGAGAACCTGAAGGATCAGGGTACTCTGGAAAACTATTCCATAGCGGTGAAGATGGATATTAAAAATCCAGGACTTGAGAATTCAACTTTTAAAATATTAATTACTCCTCTTGATTACAGTCTTTTAAAATCATATTCACTCGAGCTTGAAAAGACTTTAAGATTTTCTCTTGATTTTATTGTCAGACCGATCGCTCAGTACATGATACTGCCTGTCTTTTTATTTTTACACTCTTTCATACCGAGCTGGGGACTTGTAATTATTTTATTTGCGCTGTTGCTGAAGATAGTATTGAATCCGCTGACAAAGACACAGATGAATTCAATGAAGAAACTCTCTCAGGTAAATCCAAAGATCACGGCAATAAGGGAAAAATATAAGGATGACCCTGTAAAAGCAAATCAGCAGATCATGAAGCTGTATAAGGAAGAAAAAATAAATCCCGCCGGAGGATGTCTGCCAATGCTTTTGCAGCTGCCTATTCTCTATGCACTTTTTGGAGTTTTTAATTCGACTATTGAATTAAGACATGCAAGCTTTCTCTGGATAAAAGACCTTTCCGCGCCTGATGTTATATTTACGCTTCCTTTCAAGATCCCGCTGTTCGGTATTAATGAGATCTCGGGGATTGCAGTACTGATGGGTATAACAATGTTCATACAGCAAAAGATGACTATGACAGATCCGAAACAGAAAGCGCTTGTATATATAATGCCGATAATGCTTACGCTTTTGTTTTTTAGTTTTCCATCCGGACTGAATCTTTATTATTTCTCTTTTAACTTATTCACAATTATTCAGCAATGGTACACAAAGAAAAAAGAAGAGAATACCGAAGACGGAATGAAAACAGTTAAAGCCACTGTAATTGAGAGTAAGAATGGTAATGCATCGCAAAAAGGATCTAAGAAGCTGAAGAAGTAGACTGCTGTTTTGAATAAAAATAATTCGATAGTAGTTGTTCAGATCGGTAAGATAGGAGATATGATACTGACTACTCCCCTTTTTTCACGCATCAAGAATATTTTTCCGGAGTATGAACTCACGGTTCTTGCTTCGGAAAAAAATTATTTCATACCTGAGCTTCATTCTTCAGTAGATAAAGTTATCAAATTCAAAAAAGATTTTTCCGCATTAAAATCATTTATATCATTAAAGTCATCTCATATAGATTACTGGATCGATACAAAAAATATGTATTCGAGCACATCTAATATGCTCGTCAAAAATATCAAACCTGAAAGATCGCTGGGATTCAATTATGATGTCCGGGTATTTTCTGAAACATTAAACAATTATACTTTAGGAAGTCATGCTATTGATATCAATTTATCTCCGCTAAACTTCTTTAATAACTCAAATGAAATTTTCAGCAAAAATATAAAACCTGAACTTACAATTCCTGATACAGTCCGTAAAACAGCGGAGGAGAAGCTTAGTAAATTTAAAGGGTTAAAAAATATTCTAATAAACTTTTCTGCAGGAAGCGAAATCCGCCAACTTAGCGCTGATATGTGGATTGAAGTTATTGGTGAATTGAAATTAGACCGGGATTGTAATGTATTAATTACAGGGCTTGTGAATGATCAAAATGAAATTGATATAATAATTAATAGATGTGAAACATATAATATTCATCAGATTCGAACCGAAAGTTTTTTTGAATTTGCAGCTGTAATAAAATTATGTGATCTTGTAATTACACCGGATACTTCTGCCGTGCATGTTTGTTCCGCATTCAACAAACCCATAGTTGCAATTTATTCAAACGTTAAATGGAATTATGAAAAATTCAGACCGCTGTCTGATATAAATGAAGTGGTATTTTCGGGAAATGAAAATAATATGGAAGGAATAAAAACGGGAAGCATTTCAGAAAAAATTCATAAAATACTTCCCTTGATTTAAAGTGGAAATGCCGAGAGTCGAACTCGGGTCCGAAAAGAAGACCATTAAAACTTCTACATTTTTAGTCTTTACCTGTAAGTTTTACAATTCACCTTTCGAAAGACTGACCGGTTAAATTGCTATCCTGATTTAGTTTCATCCCGTACGCTCAGAAATCATCCGGGACTATCTTATCTAAATGATCACTTCAAAAATCCCGATAAGCGGGAACTCTCAAAGAGAGGTTGCTTAAATTAAGCAGCCATTGCGTAGTTGTTTTCTACGTTGTTGTTTTTTATTGTTTTCTACTTTTTTAAAGTGGTAGCAGCAACACTAAATGCAGTTCTAAACATCTTTCTTCCCGTCGAAACCGTTGCATTCCCGAAATTTTAAAGAACATTTTTTTTACTAAGCTGTCTTCACATTTGAAGTTGAAGAAGAAGTAACATTACTTTTACTTTCCGGCTTATGAGTTTCTGTTACTGTTTCCTCAGTAGCTAATTCTTTTCCTTTGTAAAGAATTCCCACCGGGATCACCACACAATATCCTGCAATAAGCAGAAGTGGCGCAATCGTAGTTGGTAAAAATCCGGAAACGGAATTTTCATTCATAAGAATGTATCCCAGAATTATTAGAAATATACCTGCACCGATGATATAATAATTTTTTGCAGTCATAGCAAAATGCAGATGACTTTGGTCTCTTTTTTGTTTCTTTGATTTTATCGCCTGTAAATTTTGCTGTTTTGTTTTTGCCATTAAAATTATTTTTTAATTTTTGATAATTCATTGAAATAATGAGCAACGCTTAATATGCCTCTCTGAAAATTACTTAAATTTAAATGTTCATCAGGAGAATGCGCATTTTCATCAGGAAGTCCGAATCCAAGAAGAATTGTATCAGCTTCGAGCAGTGTCTGAAAAGTATTAACAACCGGAATTGATCCGCCTTCTCTTGTAAATACAGGAGTTTTACCGAATCCTAACCGGAGCGCTTCCACTGCAGCGTCAATAGCTGGAGAATCGATAGGCGTGATTGCTCCTTTGCCTCCGTGTAGTGATATTACTTTTACTTTTACTGAATCCGGTGAAATTTTATTAACATAATCAGTAAATAATTTTTCAATTTTTTCAGGTTCCTGATTGGGAACAAGTCTCATGGAAATTTTTGCGCCTGCATGAGAAGGAAGAACTGTCTTTGCGCCTTCACCCTGAAATCCCCCCCATATACCGTTACAATCAAGTGTAGGCCTTGCAGAAGCTCTTTCAAGAGTTGTATAACCTTCCTCACCGAATAATTCGCTGATCTCAAGCTCTTCCATATATTTCTCTTCATTAAAAGGAAGCTTTTTAAACTCTTCTCTTTCCTTATCTGACAATTTAAGCACGTCATCATAAAATCCGTCAATTAAAATTTTGCCTTTATCATCTTTCAAGTTAACAATTATATGCGCAAGAGCATTAATAGGATTATTCACAGCACCACCGAAAGATCCGGAATGAAGATCACGGTTTGGTCCTGTCACTTCCACCTGCATGTATGCAAGTCCGCGCAGACCGTAACATATCGAAGGAACGTCATAGTCAAACATAGCTGAATCTGATACAACCACATAATCGCATTTCAGCAAAGTCTTATTTTTTGCAATGAACTCATCGAGATTCACGCTTCCTATTTCTTCTTCACCTTCTATTAAAAATTTTATGTTTACAGGAAGTTTTCCGTTATTTAAAAGATGCGCTTCTATACTTTTCATATGTATAAATACCTGCCCTTTATCATCAGCAGAACCTCTTGCATAGATATTCCCGTCTCTTACAGTAGGTTCAAACGGAGGATCTGTCCAGAGATTGAGAGGATCCACAGGCTGAACGTCATAATGTCCGTATATCAGAATTGTTGGTTTATCATCACCCGCATTAAGCCAGTCGCCGTAAACAATTGGATGTCCCGGAGTTTCATAAATTGATATGTTTTCCAATCCTATTGATCTCAATTGTTTCTCTACATATTCTGCACAGTCTCTGACATCATTTTTATTTTCAGGATTTGTACTGACGGAGGGAATTCTCAAAAATACTTTCAGATCCTCAATGTATTTATCCTTATTGCTTTCTATATAGTTTATTATTTTATCCATCAAAATATTTTATAAAAAATGCGGTCAAAAGACCGCATTAATTTAACTAATTATATTCAGAATTTAAATTTACTATTGTTTCTTATCAAGCAATTCCAGATCTTCCTTAGCGCTTGTATTTGTCGGCTCAATATCCAGAACTTTCTGATAACTGTTTCTTGCTGCATCTAAATTTCCAAGAGCCACTTCCGTTCTCGCTTTCCATAACCATGACTGGAGATAAGAATTGTCCAGTGCATTTGCATCATCAAATTGTTTTAAAGCATCTTCGTATTTTTGAAGTGAATAATAACTAAGTCCTTTATAAACATAAGCCGCCAGCTGCTTTGAACCGAGTTCGATCGATCTGTCAAAGCTTCTTATTGACTCTTCGTATTTTTTTTCATTAAACTGAATAATTCCGAGCTGATAAAAATTATTGTCATCAAGACTGTCATGATTTATTGCAAGATTAATATTTTCATATGCCTTACCAAACTCATTTTTACTTGAGTAGATTTTAGCAAGCATGATATGATCTTCAAGATCTATAAAATCTTTATCTACTTTTGAAAAATAATCAAGCGCTTTATCATATTCCTCTTTATCATGATATACATAAGCCATGTATTTATAAGCTGAAGACAGGTCTTCTGAAGGATTATTATCTATTACATCCTGGAGTTTAAGAATTGCTTCATCATATTTTTTCTGACCGTATAATGTTTTTGCAATATAGCTTTCTCCATCTAATGAACCGGGCTTTAGTGTCGAATATTTTTCAAACGACTTCATAGCTTCGTCATAATTTTCATTGAAATAAAGCAATCTCCCCTTTTCGAGATATGCATCTGCAAAATTTGGATTTGCACTTATTGATTTCTGATAATAATCAAGAGCCTCATTATAATTCTTATTTTTAAATTCTACCTGCCCTAAACCATAATAAGCACCGGCATTATTTTTATCGATTTTCAATGCAAGATTATAATTATCAATGGCAGGTTTGTACGCTCTTCTGTAATAATATGAATCTCCGAGACCAACATAAACTTTCGGATTTTCTTTTGAAATAGTAGTGGCAAGAGTTAATGCAGTAATAGCATCATCCACTTTACCGGCTTTGTTAAAATTTTTCGCACGGGCAAGTAAAACGTCCACATTTTCAGGTTCTGATTTCAGCGCTCTTTTGTAATAAGTATCAGCTTTGGTATAATCTCTTTTTAAACTGAAAAGATCACCCATCGTGGTAAGCGCACCGATTCCTTCATCATCTTTTTTTAATGCAAGATTAAGATTTTTCTCAGCTTCTTTTAAAGAACCGGTATTCATTAAAGCTAATCCGTAATAGTAATATCCATCATAGCTGTCTTCAGATTTTACTGAATTCTTTAATAATTCCACAGCTTTGACATAATCTCCTCTCTGTGCAGCTTTAATTCCGTCATCAATATCTCCTTTAGAATATAGATCAGAAGATATTATCAGAAGGAATAAAAACAACAGAGATCTTTTTAATATAGTGTTCATATTATTTTTTTTATTTTAATTTAATATAATACTTTAACTTCAATCTATCTGAATAGTTCTGATCGGCTGATTTACAGGGACCAGACTGTTCTTTAAAACTATCTTCTGACCGTCTGTCTTCGTTAAAAAAATTATAAATCCGGTAGCAAGAGTGATTCCTATTTCAGAAGTAATTGCATATATTGTTCTGCGGTAAGGATAAGTACCATTATATAAAAGTCCCTGATGAAACTCAGTATAATCTTCCTGTCTTCCGTTATCCCGGATTTTCGAAACTCTAAGCGGCTTAACTGTAGAATCAATTGTGTCGTGATTTCCGGTCGACAGCCAGTTCATATTTATTACTCCGACTGAATTTTCATTTTCTCTGACTGAATTTAAAACCTGTGAAGAAGTAGAGCATATCACAGCAGAATTTACATATTGCGTCTGCTTTAGAATACTGTCTAATACATAATCATGAGTTGAAGAATTCTTTCGCTGAATAAAAACTTTTATATTGCTGCTGGCAGGTTTAAAATATGATTTAGACTTTATATTCTGATCCTCATCAGGTGAAATTATATCCGTCCAGTTTTTGAATTCCCCGTTAAGTATTTTCTTTAGGTCATCAGATGTAACTCTTGATACAGGATTTTTCAGATTCACAATAAACCCAATTCCGTCAACTGCAATCGGATAATCAGAAATCTCAAGTTTGTTTTTTTCTGCAATTGCTTTTTCTTCTGCATTAAGATTTCTGGTTGAGACAATAAACTTAACATCTTTGTTCAGCAGATCTGCAATTACATTATTGGTCGGCGCTGAGATCATTTTCACAATTGCTTCCTGATTCAATCTCTGAAATTCCTCAATTTCAGCTTTCATAAGAGGTTCTATATTTTCATCAACTGCAATTTTCATTTCACCGGATGTAGAAACTGATTTTATCTCATCTAAATCGCATCCTTTAAATAAAAATACAAAGAATAATAAAACAAGCAATGTACTGAGTTTTCTCATTTATTCTCTAAAAATTTATTTCTTTCCGATTCAAGCCTTTCAATGTTTTCTCTGAGTTTATTCTGTTTGAATTTTGTGTATGAGTTAATAAATCTGTACACGCCGTAAATTAATAATACTACACCAAGCATTACTTTTGTACTGCTTTCGCCACCGGGGAATATCATTCCGGTCAGAAGTAATATTCCGAATATAAAAGTTACAGCGGAAGTAACGAAATTTATAATAACTGCTGCATTCATTTTATTAAAAGTAAAACAAGCCTGAAGTTTAATTCAGGCTTTAATATTATTAATTTTTTGAAAATTGTTCAGTTGAAAAGTGAAAATGCGAGTTTAAATATTTAAGGGTCTTGGATCAAATTAATATCCTGAATTAACTGAATAATACAATTTAACTATTTTATTATTCTTCTTCTTCACTATCGTCAGATTTTTTCTTATCCTTCGCACTTAAAGTAAAGCTGAAAGGAACACTAACCCAGCATTTTACAGGCTGTCCGTTTTGTAATGCAGGTGTAAAAGTCAGACCCATTACCTTGTCAGATACTTCATCCCTGAATACTTCAGGACCGCTTATACCACCTACTTTTATTACCGAACCATTCGTTCCTACAAGTACTTTAGCAACTACTCTTCCTTCTATACCTGATTGTCTTGCAATTTCAGGATATCTCATAGAACCTTTTATTGATCCTAAATTTACAGCAACCGGTGCTTTTTCAACTTCAAACTGCTGGAAAACATCTTTTTTCTTTTCTTCTTTTTTCTCTACTTTTTCTTCAATTTTCTTTTCCTGAACTTTACCTGTAAATTCAGCATTCGGATTTACAAGATTCGGATCATCTGTTCCTGTAGATGCAACAGGTAGTTTTACTTCCTCAAGTTCTTTCTGACTTTTCAATTTCACTTCTTCAGTAACTTCTTTTTTTGCAACCGGCTCAGGCGTAAGAGCAGATAAATCTTTTAAAGCAATGTCTTTAGGCGGTTCCGGTGGTATTTCATCAATCGGAGGAGGTACATCGAGATCCTGAAGATTTACTATCCGGTCTAACTGCGCTTCATCCTGCTCGGCTTTAACTTTTTCATAGTACATAGCCAAAGCATAACCGCCGATAAAAAATCCGTGAAGGACTACAGCAATAATTAATCCTCTTGTGACATACTTTTGATAAAACTTTTTGAGTTCAGGTGCTCCGTATTTCATTTTATTATTGATCTCTTCGAAGACCTCATTGCTGTTATCTATGTTTTCATGGTTTGACATATGACCTCCGTTTTAAAGTTTATAATTTGAGTTTATAAACTGAGTTTAAAATTTTTTGTTCCGAATTTTTGGTTAACTTAATTTTTTTTTAGAACAATAAAAATGTTAATAAAAATAAAATTTTATAATTATCTTTTCGGACCGAAATAAGGCAGCACGCCGATCGGATTATTAAAATATTTTTTTATGAGATCTTCAGAAGAATCTATATTTTCAAAGCTGGTAACTGCTGAACCAACTTCCACTATTTCTTCATCCAAATTTTCATTTCCTTCAGTGATCAGAATTTGCTTGTTATCTTTCAGATTAAGATTATCTTTTAAAATAACGACATTAATATGAGTCTTAGGAATATTCTGTCTTTCCGGAATTTTTTTATCATAACTGGTATAAATACCTGAAACAGGAATAAATTTCGGATTTAAGACAAATCTTTCTCTGTCATACTTATAATAATTCCCATTCAAAATATTATAAAGATTTTCAGCAAGAAATAATTTGGTTTCATCTTTTGAATATTCTCTTTCGTTCACAAAATTATCCGGAGTAAAAGCAACAGTCCTGGCAGAATAACCTCTGCTTGCAAGCACTAAGGTACCTAAAGGACATTCCTTGAAAAGTTTTTTTACATCATCATGTTTCATTCTGATACATCCGTGCGAAGATGGTCTTACGCCAAGATGAGAATAATAAGCTTTACCGTCTATTGAATGAAAACCAATGCCCTGATTAAACGGCATAAAATTATACATATTGGCGGCATTAAATTGGGATGACTGATGATGTTCCACTTTATGAAATATGGCAAACAATCCCGGTCTTGATTCAAGTGAAGTAGGATCATTGTTTTTTTGTCCGGTTGAAACAGGATAAGAAATTGTCCTGCCGTCCCTCATATGCTGATACAGCATTTGTTTATCGATCCTTAATTCGAGCCAGCAATCCTTATCAGTATATACCGTATCTTTTAATCCTGAAGACAGATCATTAGCAGAAAGTATATTCAGACTTCCCTGATTATGAAGTCTTGCGCCGCCAGATTCACTGATCAGTTCATTTTTTACAAATGAAGTATTATTTCCTGAATTACCAATAAAACCGGAAATAGAAATGAATAAAACTGCTGCCGGCAGAATTAATGAATATATTTTATTATTTTGTATCAATTTTTTTCCGGAAAAATAAATATTCCGGTTAATTAATTTGTTTATTTAAAGTTACGTCCTGAAAAATATCAAAAATATATTTAAATTTAAATCTAATTTGTATTTATCCGAATTTTCCCGTAATATATTCCTCAGTGAGTTTTTCCTTGGGGTTGGTAAACATTTTTCTTGTGCGGGAAATCTCAATAAGTTTTCCCAGATAAAAAAATGCCGTTTGATCGCTAACTCTTGCTGCCTGCTGCATATTATGAGTTACGATTATGATTGTGAATTCAGATTTGAGTCTGTATATGAGTTCTTCAATCTTTGAAGATGATACCGGATCAAGTGCGCTGGTAGGTTCATCCATCAATACAATTTCGGGATTTACAGCAATTGTTCTCGCTATACATAATCTCTGCTGCTGGCCTCCTGACAGACTTAGTGCAGGCGTTTTTAAACGGTCTTTTACTTCATCCCACAGGCCTGCATTGATAAGATTTTTTTCAACTATTTCATTGAGTTCGTTTTTATTCCCTGACCCATCGAGTTTAAATCCCGCAGCTACATTGTCAAAGATCGACATAGTCGGAAAGGGGTTCGGCTTTTGAAATACCATTCCTACTTTTTTTCTGAGATCCACCATGTTAAAATTCATGATACTTTCGCCGTTAATATAAATTTCTCCGAACACTTTAGCGCTTGGAGTCATTTCATGCATCATATTGAGCGATCTGAGAAAAGTAGACTTACCGCAGCCGGACGGACCAATTACCGCAGTTACTGAATTTTTCTTAATCTTTACACTTATATCAATTATAGCAGGTCTTTTATTGAAATACACAAATAAATTATTTGTTACAACTGAATTTTTCTGCTTTACCTGATCGTCTGAGTTGTCTTCTGATTCAACTAATGCATCAGATTCCGCTGAATTTATATCATCATTAACGTTTAATTTTTCAATTGTCATAAATATATTGTTATCCGAATTTATTTCTGGTTACATATCTTACAAGGAAATTAACAATGAATACCATGAATATCAAAACAAAAGCTCCCGCCCATGCCTGCCTGTGCCAGTCTTCATAAGGTGAAATAGCATATACGAATATCTGCAGCGGCAATGCCGCAATGGGCTGATCTATACTGGTCTGCCAGAATGAATTACCGAATGCAGTAAACAGAAGCGGCGCAGTCTCTCCTGCAGCTCTTGCAATTGCAAGCAGAACTCCGGTTATTATTCCTGAAGAAGCTGTTTTCAATACTACTTTAACAGTTGTCTTCCATCTCGACACTCCGAGAGCCAATGATGCTTCTCTTAATGAATGCGGCACAAGTCTGAGCATTTCTTCGGTTATTTTTGTTACAGTGGGTATCATTAATATCCCGAGTGCAAATCCGCCGGCTATAGCGCTGAAACTCTGCATAGCAAGTACCACAACTCCGTAAGCGAATATGCCGACAACTATTGAAGGTACCCCGCTTAATACGTCTGTAGTAAATTTAATTGCTCCGGCTAGGAAACTCTTTGAATATTCAGCTATATAAATTCCGCTCATTATTCCAATGGGAATTCCGATCAGTCCGCCAAGACCAATAAGTATTCCGCTGCCTACAATTGCATTTGCCATTCCTCCGCCTTCTTCTCCTACAGGTTTTGGCAGCTGTGTAAAGAAGTCAATATTAAGCGCGGAAATCCCGGATTGTGTCGTGTAGATAAAAATATAAAGGAGCGGCAGTATAGTCAGTACGGCAGCTACGAAGCATAGAAATATCATAAGAGAATTTATGAATTTTCTTCTCTTCAGATTCTTCGGGTTCTTAAATATTTTTTCAGCAGTCATTGCGAATTCCTTGTTACACTATATATTAATAATCTTGCCATGGAATTCACTATAAAAGTTACTCCAAACAAAATCAGTCCAACTTCTATCAAAGCGCTTATCTGCATTTCATTTGACGCTTCAGCAAATTCATTTGCAATGACTGACGCCATTGTATATGCAGGTTCAAAAAATGAAGCCATGATCTGGGCTTTATTCCCGATAACCATTGTAACCGCCATAGTCTCCCCTATAGCTCTTCCCAGTCCAAGGACAGCTCCTCCGAGAATTCCGCTGCGCGCATTGAGCAGAGCCATTTTTATGCCTTCCCATCTTGTTGCTCCGAGAGCATAAGCCGCTTCTTTCTGCGCTACAGGTATTGCCTTCAGAACATCCCGCGTGATTGCTGTAATAATTGGCGTGATCATAATTGCAAGAATGATAGATGCAGTAAGAAGTCCTGTTCCGTACATTGTACCCTGAAAGAAAGGAAGAAAACCGAATACAGACTGAAGGAAAGGCTGAATCGTAGTTCTCATAAAAGGCGCAAGGACAAATATTCCCCAGAACCCGTAAATAATACTCGGAATTGCTGCAAGTATTTCAACGAGAAAACTTAATGAGGTCCTGACTGATTTATGTACAAGTTCTGATAAGAAAATTGCAACACCAATGCTTATTGGAAGTGACATCAGAAGTGCCATGAAAGACGAAACAATGGTTCCGTAAATAAATGTGAGCGCGCCGAATTCTTCCTTGACAGGTTCCCAGTGAGATGAAAAAATGAAACCGAATCCGAATTTTTCTATACTTGCGGAAGAATCCATATACATCTCATAGATCATAAAGATCACAAGACCGATAATACTTAAAGCAAAGATCAGAGTTAAATTTTCAAAAAAAATATCTCCGAGCTTTTTTTTGCTTTTTATTTCAACAGTAGATTTTTCCGTAAGATGAAATTTAAATTTTACAAATTACTTACTGAACTTTAATATTTCTGACAGCTGTAAGCGCTTTTTCAGTGGCGCTTTTCGGGAGCGGCGCATATCCGAGTTCCGTAGCATAAGATTCTCCTGTAGTGAGAGCCCATTCGAGAAATTCTTTCAGCGTCTTTCCTTTATTCGGATCAGGCTGATTTTCGTAAATTAAAATATATGTATAACTTGATATCGGATAAGATCCTTTACCTCCAGCATTTGTGATAGATACCCTCATATCATTTGGCATTTCTGAAATAGAATTGTCAGCAGCATTTGTCAGAGATTCCAGTGTCGGTAAAATATACTCGCCTTCAACATTTTTAATTTTTGCATATTCCAGCTTATTCTGAAGCGCATATACAAGTTCAACATATCCGATAGAATATTCGAGCTGTTTCACAAGTCCTGTGACTCCTTCATTACCCTTTCCTCCCTGTCCGACAGGAAATCTTACATCTTTTGCAACTCCAATTTTGCTTTTCCACACAGGAT
>Ga0138256_10003261_pt1 | contig 17291 bp, 16 predicted proteins | sample KNB2016incub_MG_FD_105486 | JGI IMG/M metagenome (GOLD analysis project Ga0138256, IMG submission 105486) | Active sludge microbial communities from wastewater in Klosterneuburg, Austria - KNB2014incub_MG | ecosystem: Engineered > WWTP > Activated sludge > Unclassified | place: Austria... | reverse complement strand
TCACGAGTGCGCTGGTCGCGGCGCCGATTCCCAGCATGACCTGCTGTCGCCACGGTGTCGCACCGACGATGTACCCGCACTTGAGATCCTGCAGGTTGTCGCCACTGATGCACGCGGCGCAGCACACCACTGCACCGATCATGATCGCAGCGACGGGGCCGATCGTGGCATTCGGCCCCATGAGCAACAGCAGTACGAGCGCCGCAAACAGGATTGTACAGATCGTGATACCGGAGACCGGGTTGTTAGACGAGCCGACGAGCCCAGCCATGTAAGCCGATACGGAACAAAAGAGGAAGCCGGCGACCACCATGATGATGGTCATCGGCAAGCTGACGGCGATCGAGCCGACGATGTTCTGGTAGAGCAGCCACAATGGCAGGGTGAACAGCACCATGCCGAGCAAGACCCACTTCATGGGCAAATCCTGGTCTGTGTGCGGCACGACGCCAGTGCCTGGGCCCGCGCGAGCGACTGCAAGGCCACTCTTCACGCCCGACAGGATCGAACGCCGCAGGCTGATCAGAGCCCACAGTCCGCCGATCAGCATCGCCCCAACACCCAGGTAGCGGATCTCCTGCGACCAGATTGCATAGGCGGCGTCCTCTGCCGAGACACCCTGCAATGAGGCCGCCAACTGCGGGTTGCCATCCAGAAAGAACATGCTGTAGATCGGTATGGCCAAATTCCACGACAGCATGCCGCCCAACACCACCAGAGTTCCTACGTTGAGCCCGACAATGTAGCCGACACCTAACAAAGCAGGCGAAAGATTGGTGCCGAAAAAGCCGATGGCTTTGCCGAAGTAGGTGGCGGACGCCGCGGTATCCGGAAACAGCTTCAGACCGTTCGCGGCGCCCAACTTCGCGAAGCCACCGCCGAGCGCCGACCAGCCGAGAATTCTCAGGCCCGCGGCGGGATTTTCGCCCGTCTTCAGCACTTCCGCGGCCGCCTTGCCCTCCGGGAACGCCATCTTCTGTTCGACTACCAGCGAGCGGCGCAGTGGTACCGAGAACAGTACACCTAACAAGCCGCCCAGGCCGGCGATCGCCAAAACCCACCAGTAGTGCGACAGGAAATCGTTCCAGTACCCCAGAATGATCAGTGCCGGGATGGTAAAGATGACGCCGGACGCGATCGAGGAACCCGCTGAGGCACCGGTGGCAACGATGTTGTTCTCGAGAATGCCACCGCCGCCCATGAGCTTGAGTACCGCCATCGAGATGACTGCCGCTGGAATCGCGGAGGCAATGGTCATGCCGGCAAACAGTCCCAGGTAAGTGTTGGCTGCGGCGAGGATCATCGCCAGCAGCACCGCGAGCACTACTGCGCGCACCGTCAATTGCGGCGCTGGCCTTGTGTCGTGCATCGATCCCCCTTCTAGATATTGGGCTGCTGCGGGCGTGCGTTGCCCATCCAGTTGGCGAGCGGCCTCGATAGCAGCAGTAGCAGGATGCCCGCGCCACCGCCGACCAACGCCATTTGGAGGAACTGACCAGGCATGTCGCCGACCTCGGACGACCCGATGTGGCCGCCGAGGAGACCCGCGATGAGATTGCCGACCGCAGCGCCCAGAAACCACGTACCCATCATTTGTCCGACGTAGCGTTGCGGCGAGAGCTTGGTCACGTTCGACAGCCCGACTGGCGACAGACAAAGTTCACCAAAAGTGTGCAGTAGGTAGGTCAGCAGCATCCAGGTGGGGGCCACCTTGGAGCCAGTCGAAGCCGCCAGTTGCGCCGCAAACATCATGATGAGAAAACCGACACCCAACAAGACCAGACCGAGGCCAAATTTCGCTGGCGCCGAAGGATCGAGGTTGCGTCTGCCGAGCGCGACCCACAGCCAGGCGAAAAACGGTGCGAACACGATGATGAAGATCGGGTTGGCGGATTGGTACCAGGAAGCAGGATGCATGCCGTCCGGAAACAATCGGCCGAACCATGATCGATCGGTAAAGTCCTGCGTGAACAGATTGAACGTGGTAGCGGCTTGCTCGAAGCCTGCCCAGAAAACGGCCGCCGCGAGGAAAAACACGGCTATGACCGCGACGCGCTTGCGCTCGTAGGTGGTCAGATCGGCGAAGAACAGCACGTAGCCAAAGAACGCCACCGCGAGCGCGACCATCGCGGTGACGAAGCTTTGCGCGAGCGTCTGGATACTGACCGGTATCACACCTGCAAACAGCAAAGCGCCTAACAAGACAATCAACCCCCCCGCGACCAACACCACTCGCCAACTGCGGCTGCGCTCTCCGGTCGGGAGGTTCTGTGGTGCAAGGCCGGCGTGACCGAGATACTGCTCGGTGAACTTGTATTGCACGACGCCGATCAACATTGCGAGGCCGGCAAAGAAGAAGCCGACACGCCAGTTCCAGGCTTCGCCTAGCGTGCCGGCGATCAGCGGCGCGATGAACGCGCCGAGATTGATGCCCATGTAGAAGATCGAAAATCCCGCGTCGCGTCGCGCGCCCGATTGACCTTCGTACAACGCGCCGACGATGGCCGAGACGTTCGGTTTGAGCAGACCAACGCCCACCACGATGACCGCCAGACCGAAGTAGAAAACCGCTGGCGACGCAGGAATTGCCAGGATGAAATTACCGAGCGCGATGAGGACGCCACCCCAAAAAACCGCGCTGCGCTGGCCGATCAACCGATCGGCGATCCAGCCGCCGGGGAGGCAACACAAATAGACGGCGCCCGTATAAAGTCCGTAGACGGCGCCTGCTGTCTCCCGGTCGATACCGAATCCGGGGTTGGCAGCGTTGGTAGCCGCGACGAGAAACAGGACGAGTAGCGCTCGCATGCCATAGTAGGTAAAGCGCTCGAAGAATTCAGTCATGAACAGCGTCGCGAGCCCGCGCGGGTGCCCGAAGAACGATTTGCTGTAATCCGGCGACACGACCGTCGTGCTAGTGGGATCTGACATGGAATCGGCCCCCAGAAGTTGTTATGCCAGGTGAGGCGGACCCAGCGCACGCCTATCCGGCTAGCGCTCAGTCTGACCGATCCGGCCGCGCTGCGGCAAGGAGTACCTGCCCAATGCGATATTGATCAGCGCTTACCCGGCTCTCACGCCTCGGCTTCCTCGTCCTTGCGCTTGTTGACGTCCGTACCACGCGCCTTGATCATGACGCGGGCGAAGAACAGTCCGCCCTCGTACAGCAGGTACATCGGGACGGCCATGATAATGAGCGTTATGCCGTCGGGTGGCGTGAGGATGGCTGCAACGATCGAAATGCCGATAGCGACGTAGCCGCGGTTGTTGCGCAGCTTGTCGATGCTAACGATTCCCGTGATCGCCAGTAATACGACTGCGATAGGCATTTCGAACGCCAGTCCAAAGGCGAAGAAAATCGTTAGTACGAAATCCAGGTACTGTGAAATATCGGGGTTGAACATCACGTTCGCAGGCGCTGTATTGGCAAAGAACCCGAACATGATCGGAAAGACGGCCCAGTATGCGAACAACGCTCCGGTGTAGAACAGCACGATCGAGGACACGAGCAGCGGCAGGGCGAACCGCTTTTCCTTGCGGTACAGCCCCGGGGCGACGAACGCCCAGATCTGGTACAGCACATAGGGCATGGCGACAAATAGCCCGACGAAGAACGCCAGCTTGAACGGTGTCATGAAGGGACCCACGACACTCGTCGATTGCAGCACAGCGCCCTTGGGAAGCTGTTTGACCAGCGGGTCGGCAACCAGCTCGAACAGATCGTTGGCGAAGTAGAAGCACGGCAGGCACGCTATCAACACGGCGAACACGGCACGGATCAGGCGATCGCGCAGCTCGAGCAGATGCGACATCAGCGTGCCTTCGGCGAGGTTCTCCTGGCCGTCGCTCATGGCTGCCGATCGGTGCGGGATTGCGCGGACCGGTCGTCGACCCAATCGACTTGTGGCGCATCGCTGCCGGTTTGGACCGCATTGTCTGGGTTGACTGGCTCCGAATGCGCATGATGATCGGGCGGATACCAGTTGGATGGGTCGTCGTCGCCGATTGGCTTGACGCTGCTGTCAGTGGCGTTCGCCGACTCGTCAGCGACGGTCGCGGATGACGTCGGGCTGTCGGCAGAGCTGCCCGCGCTACTTGCCGGTGGCTGTGGTCGACCCGTGGGCTGAGCTGCGGGCTTGCGTGCCGCTGCGTCGCTGACAGTGACTTCTTCTTCGAGTTGTTCACGGAATTGCCGTGCCATACCGCGCGCACGACCAACCCAACGACCGACCTGGCGGGCGACCTTGGGCAGCTTCTCGGGGCCCAGCACGATAAGTGCCAGCGCCGAGATCATCAGAATTTCGACGAAGCCGATCTCGAACATGGCGGAATTGCCGCGGCTACTGATTCCCGCGGCGTGCTCTCAAGTTAGTCGTAGGGGCGCGGCGAACGCAGCGCAATCAGGCGTGCGGCTCACTCTTCGAGCCGGCCTTGCGTTTGGCGTTCTCCGGAAATTCCGCGTCGTCAGCATCTGCTCGCAGCTGCTTGACCTCTTCGTCCTCGCCCTCGCTGACGGCCTTCTTGAACCCCTTCACGGCGGATCCCAAGTCTGAGCCAATCGTGCGCAGCTTCTTGGCACCGAAGACGAGCAAGACCACGAGAAGAATGATGATCAGCTCGCGCATCCCGATTCCCATTAGATCTACTCCTGGCGAGCCAAATTGCGGCTCGGTATGAATCATATGATCATAAGACAATCGATCGGCCGCGCCTAAGAAAGTTCATGGATTGCAGGACCTGCGTCACGACCGGGCGCCCGTACGGCCGCTGTACGTAGCCAAAACGTGACTGGCCCATCATTGGTGAGGGAAACCTGCATCGCGGCCCCGAATTGGCCGGTTTCGACCACCGGGTGTCGCATTCGGGCCAGCGAGACCAGGTATTCAAACAATCGCTGCGCGCGCGCAGGCTCCGCTGCGGTGCTGAAGCCGGGCCGCAGGCCCTTGTTCGTGTCGGCCGCCAGCGTGAACTGCGAGACGAGCAGCAGCCCGCCAGCCGTGTCGGACAGCGAGCGATTCATTCGGCCGGCGTCGTCGCTGAACACGCGATAGGCGAGCACGCGGTCCAGCAGCCGAACGGCGGTTGATTCATCGTCATCGCGTTCGACACCGATGAAAGCCAGGAGACCCGCGTCAATCTGTCCGACTGCGGTACCACCGACTGTGACTTGAGCGCGCGTCACTCGCTGTATCAGGGCGATCATTGCAGCGGCATCGTGCCAACAAACCCGCAACAGGTACACTCGCGGCCATGAAGCGTCGTCAATTTGTGGCAGCTGCCGCGATCACTGCAACCGGCGTTGGGGTGAGCGCTTGCGCCAGGAAGCCGGCCGTTACGGACGCCGAGTCGCTGGCGGGCGGCGCGACATTTCGCTGGAAGATGGTAACGACTTGGCCGCCTAACTTCCCCGGCGTCGGGACTGGAGCAAATCGACTGGCCGAGATGCTGGATTTAGCCAGCGCCGGGCGGTTGAAGGTGAAGGTGTTCGGTGGCGGAGAGCTGGTTCCAGCGCTCGAGGTGTTCGATGCTGTCGCGGGTGGCACGGCCGAGATGGGCCATGGTGCGTCGTACTACTGGAAAGGCAAGGCCGAAGCGGCGTCTATTTTTACGGCGATCCCGTTTGGCTTGAATGCCGCTGAGATGAACGCGTGGCTCTATTCCGGTGGCGGACTCGAGCTGTGGCGCGAGCTCTATGCGCCGTTTGGCGTACTGCCGTTTCCCTGCGGCAACACGGGTGTGCAGATGGGCGGCTGGTTCAATCGCGAGATCCGCAGCGTCGCCGATCTCAAGGGCCTGAAGATGCGCATTCCGGGCCTGGGCGGTGAGGTGCTGCAGCGCGCGGGTGGCGCGCCGGTGACGCTGCCGGGTGGCGAGATTTTTACGGCGTTGCAGACGGGTGCGATCGATGCAACCGAGTGGATAGGGCCTTACAACGATCTCGCTTTCGGTCTTTATAAGGCAGCCAAGTACTACTACTACCCAGGCTGGCACGAGCCGGGGTCAACACTCGAGTGTATCGTCAGTCGCAAGGCTTACGATTCCTTACCGCCGGATTTGCAGGAGATTCTGCGTGTATGTTGCGCCGCTGTTAACGACACCATGCTCGCCGAATACAACGCCCGCAGCTTTGAGGCGCTCGACACGTTGGTGGACGACCACAAAGTCGACGTGCGCCCGTTTCCGAACGATGTTCTGCGGTATTTGCGCGACCTGTCGCATGAGATTGTCAGAGAGACTGCAGCGCGGGATCCGTCGTTCGCCAAAGTGTATGCTTCGATGAGCAAGTTCGAGGCGGGCATCTCACGCTGGACCGCTATCTCCGATTTGGCGTACCTCAAAACGCGTTCGCTGTAAGGGTGGCGTGGTCGCCGTGGTGGCAATTGCGGCCGCAAGTCCTTAATATTGCGGACCGCTTTTCGCACCCGCTCCGATCATGAAATCACGCACCACTCTCGTCGCTTTCGTTGTTGCCGCACTGTTTCGCACGTTCGCAGCGCCTGCCCAGGACGCCGACGTGACGGGCAATGCCGATCGCGGCAAGACGCTGGCTTATACCTGTCTTGGCTGCCACGGTATCGAGGATTACAAGAACGCCAATCCGATCTATCGGGTGCCGCGCCTGCGCGGCCAACATCCGGAATATCTGGCAATTGCGTTGCACGCCTACAAGAGCGGTGAGCGCGCTCATGCCACGATGCACGCGCAGGCGGCTTCGCTGTCCGATCAGGATGTCGCCGACATCGCAGTATTCCTGGGGGGTACCCCCATCGCCGCGGCGGCGACCGCCAATCCCGTCGGCAAACCGCCGGAAGCCGCTGCTGCTTGTGTTGCCTGCCACGGAACGGATGGTATTGGCATCATCGCGCAGTATCCGAACTTGTCGGGCCAGTATGCGGACTACATTGAACGTGCGCTGCACGACTACAAGCGCGGCAATCGGAAGAACGACGTGATGGGTGGCTTCGTGGGAGCCTTGACCGACGATGACATTGCGGCAATCGCGACGTACTACTCGCAACAGCGACCCAAGCTCACGGTCACCCCGAAGCGCCGCTTTTGGTTCACGGCTCGCGATTGAGCGGCAACTGACTACTGACCGGGACCTTTCGACGCGATCAATTTGGTGAGGAAGGTTGCGATAGTCTGCAGATAGGCGTCGCGATTCGACTTCTTGCGAAAGCCGTGACCTTCGTCTTTCGCGGCCAGATACCAGACCTCGCCGCCGCGTGCACGGATCAGGCCGACCATTTGCACGGACTCCGACGCCGGTACGCGCGGATCATTGAGCCCTTGTACCACTAACAACGGACGATTGATCCGTTCGGCGTTGGTGAGCGGTGAAATGCGGCGCAGGAATGCGCGCATCCGCGGATCGCGCTCATCGCCATATTCGGCGCGTCGCAGATCGCGGCGATAGTCGGACGTGTTTTGCAGGAACGTGATGAAGTTGCTGATGCCGACCGTGTCGACGCCGCCGCGCAGACGATCGCTGTAGTTCACAAGGGACGCCAGCGCCAGGTATCCACCATAAGAGCCACCCATCACCATCACTCGGTCGCGATCGAGGTCGGGCTGCAGCCCGATCCAAACGAGCAGCGAGCCGATGTCCTTGATCGCATCCTCGCGCAACAGACCGTTGTCGAGCCTGAGGTAGGTTTTGCCGTAGCCGGAGGAGCCGCGGATGTTAGGCGCGACGACGACCACGCCCAGCTCATTGACCAGAAATTGGGTAAAGGGTGAGTAGCCCGGTGTGTACTGGCCCTCAGGTCCGCCGTGAAAATCGATAACGACCGGATGCGGCCCGAGCCTCGTGGGACGAAATACAAATGCCGGGATCTCACGTGTTTTCCCGTTCACCCGGTCGAAGGTCGGAAAGCGGATCAACTCGGCGGCGACGAACTTGCTCGCATCGACTGCACCGGTTTCGCTCTCGGTCCAACGCTGGAGCGCGTTCTTTTCGATGTCGAGGACATACACATCGCGCGGTGCCCGCGCGGTTTCGAGCGACAGCGCCAGGCGCTTGCCGGTGCGGTCGAACGCCAGCCGTCCGATCTGGCCAGCGGCGATCGGGGGTGCGAGTTCGGTTTGGTTGGTCTGATCCAGCACGGTCAGGCGGCTGACGCCGTCGACATTGGCGACGAAAGCGATGTATCGACCGTCGAGAGAAACGTCGAAGGTCTCGATATCCCAGGGAATGCGTTCGGTCAGCACGGTGACGTCGCCGAGCGCGGTGTCGACCTTGCGCAACTGCGCAAATTCGCTGCCCCTATCCGATACGAGGTAAACGTGTCGTCCGTCCGGCGCCAACTTGGCGCTGCGGATGCCAACAGGCTCCTTTGCCGCATCCACGGGCGTCAAAGTACCCGTGACTGCGTCGGCCAGATAGAGATAGCTCTCGTTGATCGAGACGTAGTTGAGCACCAGGAGCTTGCTGTCGTCGATCGACCAATCGAGCACGAACCAGGTCTTGCCCATCCCGTTCATGACGAAACGTGGTGCGAGGCTGCCGGGTACGTCGGCGATGTAGATATCGTAGCTCACGCCGTCGCGCGCCGTGCTTGCGTAGGCGATACGGCGACCGTCGCGACTCCACACGGCGCCGGTGTTGCGCGATTTGCCGTCCGTTATCCGCTGCGTCGTGTCGTTGGTGAGATCATGATAGTAGAGCTGGGCGTTCTCATCGCCGCCCTGGTCGCGCAGATATACGAAGCCATGCGCTGCCCCCGTGGTCGGCGCGCTCGCGCTGGTCACGGGTTCGCGGCCGAAGGTCAGCTGCTCGCGCGCACCGAACGGTTGACGAACGAGATGCAGTTGCGCCGTATCGCCGAAGCGTGTGCTGACCAGCATGCTGCCATCGGCGAGCCAGTCGACAAAGCTGGCATTGCGACCGTCGAGATAGCTGTCAAGCCGCGCTGCTTGAGCGGTGTCCGCCGCCGGAATGTCCTCCAGGATCAGGTTGCCGCGTTCCTCACGTGTCACGGCAGATGCGTCGGCGATGGCCAACAGGCTAACGAGCAGCGCGAGCACGATCTTCATGACAGCAATGGCTTATAAAAAGTAGACGAGTGAGCTATGGTGCCGGATTCCTGCAACAAGTTCGAGTCGTCATGGCCGATACGCGTCTCAAACAGAAACTCGCGCGCGGAGAGTTCATCGTCGCACCGGGTGTGTTCGACATGATTTCCGCGATGCTCGCCGAACGCGTCGGCTTCGATGCGGTGTATGCGTCGGGCTACTGGCTCACGGCGTCGTATCTGGGTATCCCGGACGCTGGCATTGCAACCTACACCGATATGTTGAGCCGGGTGGCGCGCGTGGTCGAGAAGAGCCAGGCACCGGTGATCGCCGATGCCGACACGGGCTTCGGCGGGCTGCTGAACGTGCATCACACGGTGCGCGGCTACGAGCGCGCGGGTGTCGCCGCGATTCAGATTGAAGACCAGGAATTTCCCAAGAAATGTGGCCATACGCCCTATCGCCGAGTGGTGCCGCTCGCGGACATGGTGGCCAAGGTCAAGGTTGCGGTCGATGCGCGGCAGGACGAGAATTTTCTGATCATTGCGCGCACCGATGCGCGAACCGGCCTGGGCTTCGATGAAGCGGTGGATCGTGGTGTGGCCTATGCTGCCGCAGGCGCAGATATCGTATTCGTCGAGTCGTTACAGTCGGATGATGAAATGCGGCGCGCGTGCGCGGCGATCGACAAGCCGTTGATGGCTAACATGTCGGATGGCGGCAAGACGCCGATTCGCGCGGCGACGGATCTCGCTCGGCTCGGCTACTCCCTGGCGATCTTCCCAGCGATGGCGGCACTCGCCGCCAGCGCCGCCATCGAGCGCGCCATGCGCTACCTCAAGACTCAGGGAACCAGCGTCTCGCCCGACGTGCCGTTGTTTTCGTTCGATGAGTTCTGTCGGATGGTCGGCTTCGAAGACGTCTGGGCATTCGAGGAGAAGTGGCGCGAGGTTCTGCAGAAGTAGTATGGCAATCCCGCGATTGACCTTTCATCCGGACGGCATTACCGCGGTGGATACGGAATATCTGCGACTCGGCATGGACGCCGCGCACGTGATCGTAGCCGGCGCGCACGCCGCAATCGTTGATACCGGTACGAATACATCCGTACCGCTCATTCTGGCGACACTCGACGAGCTGGGAGTGCTGCCGGACTCCGTCGAGTTCGTCTTTTTGACCCACGTCCATCTCGATCACGCCGGTGGCGCTGGCCGGCTCATGCAGCAACTACCCAACGCACGCGCGGTGCTGCATCCGCGCGGCGCACCGCACATGATCGATCCTACCAAGCTGATCGCCGGTTCGATTGCGGTGTATGGCGCCGAGAATTTCGCGAAATTCTACGGTGAGGTGATGCCGATCGATGAGAATCGGATCATCGTGACGACGGATCGGCAGCGCATCGCACTTGCCGAGCGCGAGTTTGAGTTCGTGCACACGCCAGGGCATGCATTGCATCACCACGCCATCGTCGATCACGGTGCCAGGAGTGTGTTCACCGGCGACACTTTCGGTATCTCCTACCGCGAGTTCGATACGTCGCGCGGCGCCTATATCATGCCGACGACGACGCCGACGCAGTTCGATCCGGAGCAACTCGTTGCATCCATCGACCGATTATTGGCGTACGAGCCGCGGGCGCTATATCTGACGCACTACAGCCGCGTCACCGACGTGCCGCGGCTCGGCACGGCGCTCAAGCTGCAGATCGCGGCGTTCGTGCGCATTGCTCGCGAGGCGGCGGCCGCGCTGACGGGTGATACTGATGCCGCACCAGACGACGACGCCCTGCAGGCACGAATCCGCGACGGTCTGCGTGACTACGCGTTCGAATCGTTGCGCGCTCACGGCTGCACGCTGGCAGATGACGCGATCGACGCGTTGCTGTGGGGTGACTTCGAGCTGAACTCGGCCGGGCTGGTGGCCTGGCTTGCACGGCAGCGGCGTTAGTCGATCGGCCGCTTGCGATTCCGCGCGCCGTCGCCGCCGTTGTCATCGAGTTCCATTCCAGCGCGCGCACCTGGTTCGTACGGCTCGCGCGTTCGCGGCAGTTCGGCTGTGGCGTCTTGCCGGGCGCATGCCGACACCAGTCCCGATTCGTAGTCCGCGCCATGCTCTGCAAACGGCGTGCGGAGCACAATCCAGGTCGCAGCCGCGCCCAGCATAGCGCCGATGACGAAGCTCCCGAGATATCCGTTCCGGGCACGCCCAGTGCTGGTCGATGTCGGTGGCTCGTCGGAAGGCGGCGGTTGCGCGCTCTCCCACTCGGCGATTACGTCGCGCGCCTCGGTCGCCCGCTCATCTGCCACGGCCACGCGTACCAGGTTGCCGAGTGGCAGTTCGCCAGCGCCGGTTTGCAAGTATTCACCTAACACTTGGCTCGGAATATCGGCGCGCTGCAGCAGATCGCAGATCATGTGTGCGTCGACGGCGAGCGAGGATTCGAATACTGTTTGCATGACGGCTACGAACCCTTTGGTAAGGGCAAGGCTGTCGTCTCCTTGATCGTGGAGAGGGCGATGCTGGAGTTCACCGACTGGATACCCGGGATGCGGGACAGATGATCAAGGAAGAACGCTTCGTAGGCGTCGATGCTCGGCACGACGATCCTCAGCAGGAAGTCCCTGTCGCCTAACAACGAATAGCAATCCAGCACTTCCGGGAAGTGGCGCACCGCTTGCTCGAACTGTGCCAGCGCCTCTCGACCGGTGGCCAGGAGTTTGATTTGGGTGAAGACCAGGACGTGCAGACCGACCGCGCGCCGCTCGAGCACCGCGACCCGCGCCTTGATGGCGCCGGCTTTTTCGAGTCGTTGCAGACGACGCCAGGCGGTGGTCGTCGTCAAATCGCAGCGGTCGGCCAGCTCCGCGGCGGAGAGGCTGGCGTCGCGTTGCAGTGCATCGAGCACGCGGAGGTCACTGCGATCGAGTTCGATGGTTGAAATTTTCATAATTGTTCCAAGAAGCGAAATGTTCGTTCCATTGTAGCGGATTGATCACGCCGGGGTCGAAACGCACGTTTCCGCGCCGCGGTCTATGATCGGACGTTCACCCGACTGCACTGGATAGATCTCTATGCCGCGCTTGCACGTCCCTGTCACACCTACGCGACCTGGCGACACGCCGGACTTCAGCTACGTTGCATTGTCGCCGGCGGGTGCGATCAAGAAGCCGCCCTTCGATCGTCCTGCGCTTGAATTGGAGTTCCTGGCGACCGGTCTGGTGCGCGTGCTCGACGATGATCATCGCGCCAAAGGTCCCTGGAACCCGAAGTTGCATCCGGACACCTTGCGTACCGGCCTCAGGCATATGCTGCTGAACCGGGTATTCGACGAACGCATGCAGCGCACGCAACGCCAGGGTCGGATCTCGTTTTATATGCGTGCCTTTGGCGAAGAGGCCGTGGCTGTCGCGCAATGCATGGCGTTGGAGGCCGGCGACATGCTGTTTCCTTCCTATCGTCAGCAGGGCTTCCATATCGTACGTGGGCGCCCGCTCGTCGATCTGATGTGCCAGTTGTTATCCAACACGCGCGATATGTGCAAAGGCCGGCAGCTGCCGGTCATGTATCACTGGCAGGAAGGCAATATCTTCTCGATCTCCGGCAATCTCACGACGCAGTTTCCGCAGGCTGTCGGCTGGGCGATGGCCGCTGCCATCAAGAAAGAGCCGCACATCGCGGCAAGCTGGATCGGTGAGGGTGCGAGCGCCGAGGCGGACTTTCACCACGCGCTCCTCTTTGCCTCCGTGTATCAGGCGCCGGTCATCCTCAATGTCGTCAACAACCAATGGGCGATCTCCACGTTTCAAGGCTACGCGGGCGGCGAGCAGCGTTCGTTCGCGGCTCGTGGGCCAGGTTATGGCATGGCAGCAGTGCGCGTCGACGGCAACGATTTTCTGGCGGTGCATGCGGTGACTAACTGGGCCGCGCAGCGCGCACGGTCAGGCGCCGGACCGACGCTGATCGAGTTGGTCACCTATCGCGCAGCCGCACATTCGACCAGCGACGATCCGACCCGCTATCGACCTAAGGATGACTACGAGCACTGGCCGCTGGGCGATCCGGTCGAGCGCCTGAAGCAACACCTGATCGAACTCGGCGAGTGGTCGGACGAGCAACACGTGGCGCTCAACAAAGAACTAGAACAGTTGGTAGCAACGTCGTGGAAGGAGGCTTGCCGGTTCGGGACGATGACCGACGGTCCGCGACTCGATGCTCATCTGATGTTCGAAGACGTGTACGCTGATATTCCTCCGCATCTCGAGCGGCAGGCGGCAGCTTTGCAGGCCGAGCGACAACTCAATGTCGAGCTCGGCTTGACGAGTGCGAAGGAATAGCACATGGCGCGCATGAACATGATACAGGCACTCAATTCGGCACTCGACGTGACGATGGAGCGGCACCGTAACGTCGTGGTGATTGGCGAGGATGTGGGCTACTTCGGCGGTGTGTTTCGTGTGACCGACGGCTTGCAGAAGAAATACGGCGACCAGCGTGTGCTCGATAGTCCGATCGCCGAGGGTGGTATTGTCGGTGCAGCGATTGGCATGGCGGTCAACGGATTGAAACCGGTTGCCGAGATACAGTTTGCCGACTACATCTATCCCGCGATCGATCAGATCGCGAGTGAGCTGGCGCGCATCCGCCACCGCAGCGGCGGCGATTTCAGTTGCCCGGTGACGATCCGTGCACCCTGCGGCGGCGGCATTCGTGGTGGCCAGACACACTCGCAGAGCCCCGAGGCGCTGTTCACGCACATGAGTGGCCTGAAAGTCGTGATGCCGTCCAATCCGTACGACGCCAAAGGGCTGTTGATTGCCGCGATCGAAGGCGACGACCCGGTGCTGTTTTTTGAGCCGAAGCGGATCTACAACGGGCCGTTCGACGGCAACCCTAACAAGCCCGCTGTACCTTGGAGCGAGCATCCAAAGGGCGAGGTGCCCGAGGGCCACTATACCGTGCCGCTCGGCAGCGCGGAGGTGGTCAAGCAGGGTAACGAAGTGACGATCGTCACCTACGGCACGATGGTATTCGTTTGTGAAGCAGCGGCCAGATTGTTAGGAGTGGATGCCGAGATTATTGACGTCCGATCGATGTCGCCACTCGACACGACGACCATCACCGCCTCGGTCGAACGTACCGGTCGGTGCGTGATCGCGCACGAGGCGACCCGCTTCTCGGGTTTCGGCGCCGAGTTGTCTGCGACCATCCAGGAAGAGTGCTTCTGGTATCTCGAAGCGCCCATCCAGCGGGTCGCCGGCTGGGATACGCCGTATCCGCACGCCTTCGAATGGGAGTACTTTCCGGGACCGGCGCGCGTCGCACTGGCGCTCAAAGCTGTGCTGGCGCCGGCGGAACCGACAGGCAATGGGAGTCACGACTGAATGAGCCGCTACGTATTCAAGATGCCAGATCTTGGCGAGGGCACCGTGGCAGCGGAAGTCGTCGCGTGGCATGTGCAAGTAGGCGACCTGGTCGAAGAGGATCAGCCGATGTGCGAGATCATGACCGAGAAAGCCGCGGTCGACGTACCGGCGCCGGTCACGGGGCGAATCGTGTCGCTGAGCGGGCAACCGGGCGACACGGTCGCTGTCGGCGCCGACCTAGTGGTATTCGAAACCGCTGCACAAGCAGGTGACATTGCTGCGAGTTCCAGCGGACCGACTGCCGGCGCGACGACTTCCAGTGCGAGCCTGGTTGCCAGCACCGCGGTGCCGCCGCGCCGCACGTCGACAACACCCTCGAGTGCGCCGCGGATGATGGCCTCGCCCGCCACGCGCCGTCGGGCGCACGAGGCTGGCATCGATCTAACAACCGTGCCCGGGACCGGACCAGGTGGGCGGATCGAAAAGCAGGATCTCGACGCAGTGTTGCGTGGTGCTCCTGCCCCTGGATCTGGCCGCACACGAACCGCGCCACGCGAAGCTGTCGAGGAAATCAAACTCATTGGGCTGCGCCGCGTGATAGCCGATCGTATGGCCGAAGCGACGCGCACCATTCCGCATTTCTCCTACGTCGAGGAGGTCGATGTCACGCAGCTCGAGAGTTTGCGCCGACACCTCAACGGCAAGCTCGCCAAAGGTGCACCCTCACTGACCTTCCTGCCGTTCATCGCGGCGGCACTAGCGCGCTTGCTCGAGGACTATCCGCAGTGCAATGCGCACTTCGACGCTGAGCGCGGCATGATCCTACGGCATCGCGCCGTGCATCTCGGTATCGCCACCCAGACACCGCAGGGCCTCAAAGTACCGGTCGTGCGCAACGCCGAGGCGCTCGATCTGCATGAGCTCGCCGCCGAGATGAGGCGTGTTGCGGAGAACGCCCGCACTAACAAGTCAAGCAAGACGGAGCTGAGCGGTTCGACGATCACGATCACGAGTCTGGGTCGACTGGGTGGCATCGTTTCCACGCCGGTGATCAACATGCCGGAAGTGGCCATCATCGGCATCAACAAGGCGATCGAGCGCCCGGTTGTCGTCGCCGGTGCGGTCACCGTGCGGTTGATGATGAATCTGTCGTCGTCATTCGATCACCGTTTCGTCGACGGCTATGACGCGGCTGCGATGATCCAGGCTCTGAAGGAACGCATGGAACAGCCTGCAACGATTTTCATCGGCCGCTAGTTGGCATGGTTGGCGACGACGCCAGTCCCCGTTGGTGGCGCCGTCGTCGCAACACGCAACGGCTGGTTTGACGCCGTGCGACGCCCTCGCGGATTTGGGGCAGCGCGCGGTGTTCGCGGAGCAATTCCGGTGCGCTCTAGGGCCGCCGGTTGCGCATGAGCACGAGTTCTTCGGCAGCAGTTGGATGCAGAGCAACCGTGCTGTCCCATTGTGTCTTGGTGATCCCGGCCTTGAGCGCGACCGCGGCGAGTTGAATCATCTCGGGAGCATCCGGCCCAGCGATATGTATACCCAATAGCCGATCCGACTCCGCGTCCACCACCAGTTTCATCAGGGTGCGGCCGGAATTATTCGCAAGTATATGGTTCATCGGACGGAACGATGTGCTGTAGATTTCTACCCGCGCGTAGCGTTGGCGTGCATCAGCTTCCGACAGCCCAACGGTGCCGACCGGTGGGCGCGAAAAGACCGCGGTCGGAATATCTTCATAACTCACCGCGGTGCGGCGGTTGTTATAGACAGTATCGGCGAATGCCTGGCCTTCGCGGATCGCGACCGGTGTAAGGGGGGCACGACCGGTGACATCGCCCACTGCATAAATCGAGGGCACGTTCGATTGGGAATATTCATCGACCTTGATTGTACCAGCGGGGCCGATGGTGACCCCGGCGCGCTCCAGACCCAGATCGTCGATATGGGGTGCGCGGCCAATGGCGAACATCACGAGATCCGTCTCGATCACGCTGACGTCCGTCAGATCACAGTGATAACTACCGGCGTTGGGATGGATGGCGGCGACATTGACGCCGCAGCGGATGTCGATTCCCGACTCGCGCAGCTCCGCCTGCACGTGTTCGCGAAGATCGTCATCGAAACCCCGCAACACGCGCTCACCTCGATAAGCGACGACGGTCTCGACACCGAGTCCATTGAAGATGGTCGCGAACTCGAGCGCGATATAGCCACCACCCACAATCACGATGCGCGGTGGCAAGGTCTCTAACAAGAATGCCTCGTTCGAGGTGATCGCATGTTCGACGCCCGGAATTCGCGGCAGCATCGGCCGGCCACCCACAGCGATGAGAATGCGTTCGGCGGTGACAGTACGGTCGTCACGCAATAGTCGCACGGTGTGCGGATCGACGACTTCCGCTCTTTGCGTGAAAGTGGTGACACCCGCCTTGCGGAGATTCTGCTCGTAGAGTCCCGACAACCGCGCGACTTCGGCTTGCACGTTGTTACGCAGCGTCGGCCAGTCGAATGACAAATTCTCGACTTGCCAGCCGAATGCGGCGGCATCCGCAAAGCTCTGTCGGTAGGCTGCTCCGTACACTAACAGCTTCTTGGGTACGCAACCGCGTATGACGCAGGTGCCGCCGATGCGATATTCCTCGGCGATCGCGACGCGCGCGCCGGCCAAGGCGGCAATCCGTGACGCGCGCGTGCCGCCGCTGCCGGCGCCGATGGTGAACAGGTCATAGTCGAACTGCATCGTACGAGCGCTACGCGATGTGTGCGTACAGGCACACTTCCGGGGCGTCGGGAGTCAGCTGCATCATGCGATCGTAGACGAAGTCGAGCCGCTCGAGCAGCCGTATGGAGCGGGCATTGCTCGGACTGACAATAGCCAATATCTTCTTGAGTTCGTACATC